>Ga0126342_10006489_pt1 | contig 20745 bp, 20 predicted proteins | sample Cyp1metagenome_FD_92528 | JGI IMG/M metagenome (GOLD analysis project Ga0126342, IMG submission 92528) | Coral microbial communities from Lord Howe Island, Old Settlement Bay, Australia - Cyphastrea 1 metagenome | ecosystem: Host-associated > Invertebrates > Cnidaria > Coral ...
AAGAGAAAGAGTCAGAAGAAAGAAGATGCAGATGCGCGAAAAGGTAGGAAAGTCGCGAAACACTGTGTTTTTCCAATGATTTGAGGCTCCGGAGGGTCGAAAAGTAGGCTCGCTAAAGCGGCGAGTGCAGAGCCATCTAGCCAGATGAGAGATGAAAAGTGCACGCCGTTGTGGCGCGAAGCACATTTCGAAGTCAAAATGTACACAAAACACACCATGCTCGGACCACTTTTGAAAGTTGAGATGTCGAAAAAGTGCACGCTGTTTTGGTGCGAAGCACATTTCCTAGTCAAAATGTACAAAACACACCAGGTTCGGAACACTTTTGGAAGTTGAGGAGACATTTGAAGAGGATCTGCAAAGATGCATTTTCCGTGGCAGGCGCAGTACAAGAGACATCTTCATCAGAGCTGTTAGGAGGTCCGGGCGCTGGTTTCCTGAGAGGGGTTGCATTTTGGAGCTTGAGATCTTCAGTTTTGGGAAGATGATTCTGCGTGACAGGTGCAGCACTTGGTATGACCTGGCTTCACTTTTTCGTGGCAGGCGCAGTACTTTAGACAGGTGGAGTGGAAAAATCGCGACACGCATCGGTACGAGGCCGTCAGCGCTGCAGTCAACTTTCCATGTTTGAAGGAAGTCTCGCAGAATTGCTTCGTTTTTGATGTTGTCAACTTGAAAAAGTGAGGAAATCTCGCAGAATGGCTTCGTTTTTGACGTTGTCAAGCTCAAAAGTTGAGGAAGTCTCGCAGAATTGCTTCGTTTTTGACGTTGTCATGTGCAAACATTGAGGAAGTCTCGGAGAATGGCTTCGCGTTTGATGTTGTCAACGTTGAAAAATGAGGATGTCTCACAGAATTGCTGCGTTTTTGATGTTGTCAACTTTGAAGAATGAAGAAGTCTCGCAGAATAGCTTGGTTTTCAAGCTTGCAGATAGAGAGGTAGACAGACAGACAGATAGATGGATAGATGGATAGATAGATTAATAGATAGATAGGTAGATAGGTAGGTAGGTAGGTAGATAGGTAGATAGGTAGATAGATAGATAGATAATTCGATAGATAGATGGATGGATAGATAGATAGATAGATAGATCTATAGATGGATAGATGGATGGATGGATGGATAGATAGATGGACGGATAGATGGATGGATAGATAGATAAATAGAAAGATGGATGGAGATAGATAGATAGATGGATGGATGGATAGATAGATAGACAGATGGATAGATAGACAGATGGATAGATAGATAGATAGACAGACAGACAGATAGATAGATAGATAGATAGACAAATGAGAGAGAGATACATAGATAGATGCATAGACAGACAGATAGATAGACACATAGATAGATAGATGGATAGATGGATAGATGGATAGATGTATAGATAGATAGATGGGTAGATGGATAGATGGATAGATGGATAGATGGATAGATAGATAAATAGATAGATAGATAGATAAATAGATGGATAGAGGGATAGATAGATAGATAGATCGATAGATAGATAGATAGATAGACAGATAGATAGATAGATAGATCGGTAGGTAGGTAGGTAGGTAGGTAATCAGAGAAAGAGAGAAAAGAGAGAGAAAGAGTGAGGGAGATCAATCACCTTTCGATCCATCAGTGGCTTCGCTCTGCCATCCGTGATTCACAACAACCAACCTCTCCTATAGGTTTCCTACTTTTGAAACTTCCGCCACCGCCTTGTGCGGTACTACTGGTATACCAAAAATAGTAAGTTGGCTTTATAACCCAAGTGGTGGGGGTTTAGTTTACCATGGTGATCTTACCAGTCTGTTCCCACCCCAACTGCGCCCAAGGACTTCAACCACGTGCAGTCGCACCCGCCCCCCAGCGCCTACATGCAGCGCACCGCCGCCGCCGGGGGTCGCGCCTCGGCCATGCCGCAGAGTCGCGGCGGCTTCGGGCGCAACACGGAGACGGCACGGCCCATGACGTCCAACCGGGCGGCCGGTTACACGGCGGCGGGGAAACAGGGAGGCAACAAGGTGGGACCTGGGGATGATGGTGGATGGAAACATGTTGGAGAAGGATTCACAAGGAAGATTTGATATTTATATATATATATATTTATTATATACATTACTTGCGGGAATCTAAGATTATCTAAGATTGGTCATGGGTTCACGGAGGAAGGTTTTATTTTGTGGATGTGGGGGATGTGGGGGATGAAGGGATGGGGGATGGGGGATGCTGGATGGTTTTTCCTGGGCAGGTTGAAGAACAATTTAAACTATTTTTGGATATTTTGGATCAGTCTATGGGTGGTATAATTTAATGATGCTATACTTTGTGGTCTTGCTGCATGTGTTTGTTTTTTTGGGTGGGGGCTGTGGTTGCGAACATGAAGCACTGAAACCCCGCCAGGTCTTTGATCCCTTAAATCAAGGAGACAAGGGCACAGCCAAGCCCTTGGAAAAGAAAACAGAACTTTCCCCTGAAGAAAAGCTTCGGGAGATGGAGAAAGTGCCTTGCAGCAATTTGCATCATGTTTTGAGGCTGTACCAAATCATGTTGACCATGGATAACTATGAGTCAAAACCTCAGGCGCCGCCAAAAAATTGAGGAGGACCTTGCACCTATACTGTTCAAATCAAGTAATTATGTCTTTATACGTGAAAACAAATCCGATTTAGAAAAAAAATCTTAGATTAAATTATTCTGGAATTTCTGGAAAGTATTTTTCTGAATTTTAGATTGTACATTATATATATATAGGGTCTGATTTTTTTCTGGAAAAACCATGGTTTCTTCCAAAAGACGCGCAGTAACCGAGGAGATTCACCGCCTGGTCGAAGAGAGCGCAATCACGCGCGAGCGTGGGAATCTGCGGGAAGCTCTTGAAAAGGGCAAGGAAGCGGGCAAGAAGGACCGCCTGGACTATGGGATTTTTTATTGGGATAATCATGGGACAATCAATAGCGGTTCATGAATATCCCATGAATATCCGAATATCCCATTAACTATGGGTTGTTCAAGATGCTGATGTGATATTCATGGGAATATAATATAACCAACCAGAATTGGTGATTCGCTTCGGGGGATAGAACCAAACTTGACAACTTGAGATGATATTTGGGTCTTTACGTGAAAATGGGTGATATTGTCCCAACTTTAGGGTAATGTTGATTATGAGAGAGATTTGAGATGTGATAATTATATAAGCCTAAGCGCCCAAGCATGGGGGTTGGGGTAGCCTATTTTCAGACAAAAACATATACTGTTTTGTTGGCTCCATGCAGATTTCGAATCCCCATCCCCGTGGCTCCAAAATCGAGCAACCAGCTATTGAATTTTGTTGACATGACCATCCATTTTACTAGAAATGGGTGGTATAAACCATCCAAAATTGGCGGTTTATTATTGGGTGTTTACCACCTTACTTTTTGTTGTCATGGATTCATGGCTCCAGTTTTGAACTGTCTTGAACCCTGAAGGAGAGACAACTGTGCAGACTGCGGGACGCTTTCCAAATTCATTCGATTCAGCTAATGTTTGGATGAAGTGGGATTTGTTTTTCTTTTGCTGGGTGCAAGGTGGCAAAATAGTAGCCTTTGGCTGTTAACGTGCAGCAGCAGTTTGTTGCAGAGATTTATTCCGCAGCCAAGGAACAGCAGAATCTGCTAGATCAGTTGAACGTTGACCTCACCTACGCCGTGTGCCTCAACCTTGCCATTCAGCACCAGGCGAATGACAATGTTTCATGGCATCAAAGACATCAATGTTTGGTGGTTTGCTTTGCTAATTCTCAATGTTTCAAGTATAGGATGTGTTCCTGAGAACGGCTGCCCCAAATGGGTCCGGCTTGGCTGAAGTCTAATTGCCATTCTCATGCTTTTCCTCGAGAGTGGCTTCTCTCTCGCCAAGGACAATGAGGCCTTGACGATTTACACACAGATCGTCAAGAACAAGCAGTACCCCTTTAGTGGACGCTTTCGGGTGAACATGGGCAACATTTACTTCAAGCAGGAGAAGTGGACTGCTGCAATCAAAATGTATAGAATGGCTTTGGACCAAATCCCGAACAATGTGCAGGCAGGGTTTCGTCGATTTCCCATTTCATAGAGTGCCCTTTTGCGAAGAGCCCTCGTCCCATAGCAATGACCTTTCCAAAACATTCCAAAACCCTACATAATGTTTGAAGTTCAGTGCCCCTGAAGGCAATCCGCTTCAAGATCATGAGAAATATTGGCCATGCATTCTTCAAGATGCATCAATTTCCTGATGCAATAGATTCATATGAGAATTTGCTGATGCATGGGGCCCAACACTTGGATTTTATGACCGGCTTCAATCTCATTCTTTGCTACTTTGCGCTTGGAGATAAAGCCACCTGGCCAGCAAAGGAGAACAGGTGGAAACGGGCAATGATTTGAAACTGACACCTTTGCTGCTCCGTATGTTCCATCATACAGTGACAACAGGCCGACTCTTCACGTGTATCTCCTGACATAGTATCATCAGTTCTCACTGATCCATCCATATACTCCGAAATTGGTTGTTCAAACCTTGAAATTAGTTGTTCAAAGCTTAGGACCTTTGGTCCCTCCGCCATTGGTTGGCTCATAGGGCCCCATTTTCAGGACATTGGCAAACAGTCGGAACGCATCTGAGGACAAGATGAAAAGCGGCTTCTTAAAGCTGCTGAACATCGAGCAGGTGGGCTTGGAGGATTTCGACGAAGAAGAAGAAATCGAGCTGGGCCAAACTGAAGAGCAGAACCTGGCCTTGACGGGGTAAAAGTGATGATTTTGATGTGTATTTTATGGCTGATTTTCCCGACTAAATGCCCATTAAAGACTGGCAAAACCGTACCTGGATGGGACGAGATGTTCAAATTAGGGGCCCAACGCTATTTGTGTACTCAAACATGGGTTGTCTGGATGCTGCATGGATTGTGGCTCCTTCGTTGGTTTCTTGTTTCCCATTTCCCCAAGTTGCCGCTCAGCTCCAGCCCGAGCCGTCAGGAAGCAGGAAAGTGCCAACCGCACCCTGACGGAGGGCGATGACGCCTTGCGGGAGGACATCAAGCGAAGACAGCGTGAAGCAGCCAGGTGGATGGCCGGATTGGAAACTCCTTGGAGAACCTGGATGGGGCCGCATATTCCCATCATTTGTTTATATGCATTCTGAAATGTGGATAAATGTGGATAAATGTGGGGTGTAATTTCCTGTACTTCGTAGTTATTCCATGTATATATATATATATTGTATATATATATATATTGTATATATATATATATCCATGTATATCCATGTATTACGTGCCAAGAACATTGGTGAGAACTAGTGAACATTCGTTGATCCGAGGCCCCCACTGGGGCCCTGGGGCCCAGTGGAGGTTCCGTGGGTGTACTCCCGTGTTCACCATTTGCCTTTTGTAAACAAGGCTTGCAATCCAAAGATCCACCTTTGCTCACTGCAAAATATCGTATTTCCGCCGTATTTCCCCTTGATTTTGCCTTCAACCACCGGTTTTGTGAGTTGAATACCCATTTACAAGCACTCACCCTCTCATAAACTAACACAGCCATTGAACATGTCCATTTATAGTTGATTTACCTATAAAACATGATTTTGCATTGTTATGTGGCTTCCCCAGAGGGTACATCAAGTCATCACAGGCTACTCCAGGCATCAAGCAACGCTGCCAGGTTCATCGTGAACGCTGCGAATCTCATCGCACCGGTGATCGAAAAGACCGAGGTCCTGGGCTATGACTGGGTGACTTGGCAAATTGCAATGGCCTGTGACTGGGGTGCAGTTGGGGTTATAGTCATCCCCAAAAAAGATGGAGTAAATCCCCATTAGAATAGGGAAACAAACTACTTTTCTAGCTTTTTCTTTGGGGGGTGGGTACTACAATTTGCACCATGACTAGGAAGCCCCATAAGTTGGTATATAACCCCAGCAACATCTATGGTTCTATTAATCCACTATGGGTCAAAACTTGTTGCTGATAATTATATAGAGGTGGCTGATCATGTTTGGACATGTTTGGTTGCAAACCATTGTGCCATTGTTACTTGTTCCGAAAGTTTGTTGAGACCATGAAGGGACCCGGATGAAGGGACCCTTCTACGAGAAAATGTGCATTCATTGCCGCAAGGAGCAGTCCTTTAAGCACTGCCTATACTGGCCGGATCATGCATTTGTCAGTTTATTTCAAGTGTTTCTTGCATCGAATTGTTGCTCAACACTTGGTTCTTGATGAGTCTTGTTCATCTTGTGCATGTCAAGTCACAGCAGGGTAATACCCTACCCCGCAACAACATCTAATAACTATATACTGTACCCACCTGGCACTAGAAACCCTTATTTCATTTAGTATTGGATCTAGTTACTATAGTTATTCTATATTATTCCCTTATTGGCGGTATTTAACATTTAGTGGATGGGAATTAAGGCTAGCTATTTGGTTCCACAGCATTGCCCTACACGCCCTGCACCTGGGTGCAGGTGATCGATTCCTTGAACCATCATGGCTTTCCGCGCATTGGATCTGAGCTCGAGATTGCAAAGTCTTGTTTCCCCGGCTGACTTAGATGGTAGCCTTTGAAAAGCCATGGTTTTCCCCAGGAAATGACCTAGAAATGAGGATTTTTCTGGTTACCCTGCAGTAAATCCCTGAACATAGACAATTTTAGTGGAAAGTAAGCGTCCAACCCCTGACTCATCGCTGGTGATGATTGCTTGGTTTTTGCAGACCATTTGGATCCATTTGGGGCATCACTGGGAAATACTGGGAATAAGCATGAACAAACCAACGGTGAATGATGGATTTCATTGGGCGACGCATCACCATGTGGAGAAATTTGGCCAATCCACCCATGCAATCCAAGCGTCTTGAAAATCCAAGTCCGTTATTTTTTCCAGTAGCACATCCAACTAAAAATTACACTGTTGGTTGTTACGAGACTGAAACATCTATGAATGGCTGACCATTGGTTAATTATGATTAATTAACACCTTGGTTGATAACCATTATATGTGTTTATATTGGTTTCCGGTGGCAAATCTCAAGCAACTGTTGATTTACTGACAAAACCATTGTGAATATTGGTTAATCCATATATTGGTTGATCCATTGGCTGCGACACTAAATTAGGGTGATTTTAGTTGATGTTGAAACATGTTGAAACAACAGATCCATAAACATGATTTGATTTCCGGTAGCAAAATCCCACAGAAATGGTGATGTTTTGTGATGTTTTGTCATGTCTGGTGAGGAAATTCCCATCCCAACGGTCCCAACGCGTGGCGCTCGTTATTTTCGTCGCAGCCAGGTTTCTTTCTCCGACGCAAGGAGTTTGATCAGGCCATCCAGGTGCTCAAGAAGTTTGAGCGTCACTTGGTGCTTCGTTTCGGAAAGGTCATATCTTAGTTTGGTATGACCCATAGCTATTCTTTTGGAATATGTTTGGATATCTGTTTCGGGTGTTTTTGGATATTGTGTGGATATGTTGGACCTTCTTGGTTTTGGATGTTGTTATATGTTTTTGATTTGTTTGGGTGTTCGCAGCCACACCAGCCTCATTGATCCAGATCTAAACCTGTGTAGTGTTTTGCTGGTGATGTTTCAAGGCCAGCTGGGATATTATGCCCAAAGCCATGACCCCCAGACCTTTTGAGCACTGGCAACGTGTTTCCAGGAAAAGAGCCCTCACTGATGGCCTGTGCCGCAACGAATTTGTCCTTCCTTTATTTCCTGGAAGCTGAGCATGTGAACGCCGAGAAGTATGCAGACATCGCGGTGAAAGCTGACCGCTACAACGCCAGGGCATTGGTGAACAAAGGAAACTGTTGCCTGGTGCCATTTTTAGCGGTGCCTAAGGGGACTGGTTTATGAAATCTTTGGATGTAGTTGGGACGCTGAAGTTTCACAACTGGGAGAATTGTTTGGATCGGATCATCATGTGTCATAGTCCAATGGCCACCCTATTAGCTCTCAGCAGCCCACTGGAAGTATAAACAATAATTACCAGATTGGCCATTCCCGGTTTCATGTTTTGCCGGCTCACTGGCTCATTTTGTATACATCTTTGTGCCGAGGCATGTTCATGAACGACGAGTTCGAGCGGGCCAAGGAAGTATATTTGGAGGCGATTGGCGTCAGCGCAGATTGCCTGGAAGCCATTTACAACCTTGGACTGGTGAACATGCACATTGGCAACTCGTCGCCATGCAAGCCCTGGCTCCGGTAAGCATCAATGGCCACCAGTTGTTACATCAATGGTCACTGCTTCACTTAGTTTTTGATCCACCCGCTCTTGGCTGAAACCTGAGGCAAGTACCAAGAGGCGCTGCTTGCTTTTGACAAGCTCCATTCCATCACTCATGTGAATTGTGCCTTGGATGTCCTGGGACGCCCTTGGATGCAGGGCCGGGAGCCAGCAAAATGGTGACTCTTTGCTGACGCGTTTGACATGTTTTGACCAAAATATGTTTCATCGCCGCCTCGGGCTCCCAAGGCGAGGTGATGTGGCAGCTTGGTGACATCCACGAGAAACTGGGCAACCATGCCAAGGCAGGGAAGAGGGGTGAAGAGCAGGACAGAAATGGACAGAATCTATTCTATATCTATATCTATATATATATAACTATATATATATAATATATATATATATATAAATATATATATATATAATATAAATGATTATATATATATATAATATAAATGTTTATCATGGACATGCATGGTCGACATGGAAGCAGTGGCAAGTGGCCAGCTGCAAGTCAGAACGTCCCGAACTAGCGAACTCAGCGCTAGGGAAGAAAAGAGTCAACAAGTCCCGACATGTCCTGATACCCATCTCCGGCCGTCAGCTTGGCTGAGCCGCTTGACGAGGCTCATGAATGGTTTTCACTGCTGGTCACTTCACCAAAGGGACGCCCCACGGACCCAGGCGCGTGGAGGAGAGATTCTGATGCGATTTTTCCAATGAAAACATGTGGCTGATGTGTTTGATGTGTTTGGCTCGGAAGCATTGCCCCCCCCGAAGAAACATGTAGTTTAACAAGTTTAACAAGTTCAATACTAAGATTAAAAGATACCAAAAGCATTTAGAGCGACGTAAAGCGATCCTTTTCTTCAAGAGCTACACCCAAAGTTCACGCTGTTGGCCGAGCCGCTTTCCTGCATGAAGGTGTGCTGGCGAGACTGGCCAACCTTTTCAACAAGGCTGGCGATGAGACGCAAGCCTTCCACTACCATCTGGAATCCTACAGGTATTGGCCAGTGGATATGAATGTCATCACCTGGCTTGGTATTTACTATGTGAAGCAGGAGATGTATGAGGCTGGTTCTGGACTTATGCAATCTTATGCAGTCTTATGCAGCCCTAAAAGAGCCATAGTGTCCGTAGTCTCCAAATCCAGTCGTTCGGGATTTCAGTCTTGCTTTCCAAAAGTGCACCCCTTTGTCAACGGATATGGTTTTGAGATGTTTTGAGGACACTGTACCTCCCTTGTTCCCCTTTCAAATGAAGACAGGACTTACCTCCGGTAATCCAACCTGGCACGAATCCCCATGGATTAGCAGAGGCTATCAGGGGGAATGCATTTCCATCATGAAAGCCAGAGCCCATCAGGCTGCTTTGGACACCTTGTGTATATAATTATATATATATATATATAGTTTTATTTTTATTTTATTCAGTATAATATATATTAAAATATCAACCACCCGTTTGTTTGTTGCCCTTGGTTTCTGGCTCCCCCTTGACAGCAAGCCCTGAGGCAGCTATCCCGTTCTTCTCACGAGCCTCACAGATCGAGCCTAATGAGGTGAAGTGGAGGTTGATGGTGGCCTCCTGCTATCGCCGCATGGGCGCCTACCCAGCGGCCTTGAAGTTATATGAAGATATCCACAAATCGCATCCCAATGACATTGAGTGCGTGAGATATTTGATCACCATTTGCAAGGACGGCCCGTTTTGCTGCGCTTGGTGATTTCATGTGATTTCATTTGATTTTAAGTCTATTTTTTGGGATCAAATGTATGTTCCATCCTGGAATCACGATGGGCTAATGTTCTCCAGCCACAAAAACCTGACATATGTTGACATATGTTGACCTAGTTGGATCCAAATCAGGAGATGAAGCAGAAGTACGACCACTACGCAGCGCATCTGCGGAAGTTGGAACGACTTCAGGAGGCCCAGAACGGTCAGGGCGGACGTCCCATGGGCACGGTCTCGGCCATTGACGATTCGCCCCACGACGAAGGGCCGGGGCGCATGGGCTTCGGGGGCTCCCGGGGACACTTCGAGGAGGATGAGGTGCCACCGGCACCAGCGGATCCGCCCAGACCACCCATGGTGCCTTGGCCATGTTTGTTACATCCAAAAAACTTCAAAGATATGACATAGATATGATATGAGTATTATGAATAATATGGGGTATATATATGAGCAACCGTAAAGACCCCGGCAATACTAAATATGTATTCGACGGACATTGGTTTATGGAAATTGATGGAAATTGTTAAAAACACGAGGTAAGCGATGGGACCTTCCCAAATTAGCGATACCCAAATATCACATATTATATATAAATGCAGCAGCTTCCTGCAAGCGATACCCCCCAAGTTTACCATATATCATTATTGTACAAACGTGTGGTAAGCGATGGGACTTTCCCAAATTTGTGGATGTCTTTTCCGTGAACCTAGGGTTTTCACAATCGCTCATATGTCGGGCATTTATTAAATTGGGTGGTTCTTAATTGCCAAAAGAATGAAACGTACCCTTTGGATCCCTTTGATATCTCAACCTTCCGGTGCGAGGACCCATATTTGAAGAGGCACAGGTAGATCGTGACATATCATCACAACTGAGCTGCGTTTTCTTTTAACATCGGGGTCCTCCCCAAAGGCTACCTGTGCAGTCCGTGTAGGCTTCGTGTAGACTTCGCGTAGCCTTGATGAGTTTAAAGGGCCTTAAGCAAGAATAAAGACACAGCTCAACTGTGGGATTCTTATTGGCAATGTTGTTTGTTGAATGTCCAGGTGAAGATTGGTGCAATTACTGCTACCACTGTTCCTGTCAAAAATTGGTCTTTAAAACAAAGTCCAACACAGACGACTCTCCCGCCGAGCGGATGGCTTAGTGCACTGAAACTGCCGCAAAAAATCTCAGGCTCCCACTCTCGGCCCCTCAATTTGCAAAGCCCCCTTCGATTATATAGTTTACTTTCTCAACCCACTACCCCCCATGGCATCTCCCCCAGCCCCAGCCTGGCAGGAGTTGTTTGAAGCAGAGGCTGATCTGCCCCAGAAGGCGGCGCCCAAGAGACGTTTGGCGGCTCCCAAGGCCACAGACGACGATGATGATTGGGGCAACGACGACCTCACCGATGTGCTGCCTCCAATGTGAGGAATCATGGCTGTGCCCGCTGGGCAATGTTGGCCATGACCTGATAGCAAGGTTGGAGATGTTGTACAGTAGTGCCAACTGCATGGCCTGTGTATCGAATGTGTCAATGAGGCAAGAATTCGCCTTTTTTACAGGGCTCCTAAATCTTCCCCATCAATCAAGAGACATTTGTGACACCTACGCCAATCCATGTCTGATTGCTTCTGAAGAGGTGCCAATGGCCAGTCTCGGGGCCCTGTTTCACCCGCTCAGCATGCCGATGACTTTCGCGCACAACTTGAAATATTTGGTCAAAACAAAATATGGCTGTTATAAACTGCTGTGCAGTTTCTGATGCCTTAGGTCTTCAGGTCTGGGCATTTTGAAGTAGATGGGTTCCGGGAAGAAGATCAACATCCACCGTCAACTAATATCAACCCGCAATGTGGGAACGGGTTCAGTCATGCTCCAATAAGTTGGGTAGACACAAGATTGGATAAACATCATAACGATATGTGATAGAATTCTGATAGTGTGTTCATGGTTGTTGCTGCTTGTTTATATCTTGGATACACATCAGGATCGGATAGTGCCAACCCCTGATTAATAAGCCCCATTCATTGGAGCTGCCGCAGTGGTTATTATTGAAATTTGTACCACCTGTTAATTAAGTTGAAGGATCTTGGAGGTATTTTGGGGTTTATTATGCTTTATTAGTTGAGTGAACACTATGATATAGTGGTTTTGACTGATTCCCATGGCCCATTCCCAACACGTTTCAGGTGGTCTCCTCCTCTTCGTGGAGCACATGCCTCCGCGTTTTCGCGGCGCTCGTTGGATCTTGCGACCGCTGATGAAGCTGTGTAGCTACTTGTCACAGCCATTGGGGATCCAATGGAGGCTTTTCCCAGCAAAAAATGAGAGCATTACCCTCTGGTAATTTAACATAGCTATGGAAAATCACCATTTTTAATGGGAAAATCCACTATAAATGGCCATTTTCAATGGCTATGTTAGTTTACCAGAGGGTAACAACACCAAAAAAATGAATTGTGATGTAACTTATGAGCTGGATATAGTATGATATAGTCGCTAGTCATAAATGTTGATAATATCTTGCTGTATCAATTAACGTTGGAATTTGGCCAACACAACGGTAAATCAGATATAATGTAACTTAAGCAGCAATGATGGGATAGAATATGATAGAATGGGGGTCTGATGATCTTCGCATTGCTGATGAACGCCGCCATCCCCTTCACAGCCTTCACAGTCCTAGTTTTGGGGGGACCACCCGATATGTTCTGAGAATTGTTTAAAGATACCATGTTCACCCAAGCCAGCAATAGCAAAAGGGATCTCCACTTTGAAGATTTTTGAAGTCATGTTTTTTTTTTCATCGTCACCCAGATATGTGTCCACCGCGGAGCGGAATAAAGGCTGTGATCTCAATGTTGATGCGGCAGAGCTGCTGTCATCTCTGAGCTGGCAGGCGTGGAAGTTTGAGATCCATTGCCTGAGGTGCATGCCTCTAGTCAGATCAATACTTATGATCACGTACAACTACACAATGTGTCTTGTGCACCGTGCATATGATACACAGATATGTAATAATGACATACTATATATATATATGTTATACATATATGTATATATGCATTATGTGTGTATGTGTATATTTATGCATACGCGCATAACTTAACCTTTCTGTTTATCCATCTGTATGATTCGACATTCTGATAATATATATATATACATATATACTGTATGGATATTCTAACCCGGACGTGATTTCGAAAATCGTCGGATTTACGCGTGAGGTAGCATCCCAGTTGTGACATTCGCCATGGATTTGGTGTTTCTCAGGAGAGTTGCGCTGGGTGAATCAAACAACAAGTCAAGGGGCTTCTTAACTTCACACACAAAACCTGTAACTTCTGATGTGCATCTGGTTTTTGAATGCTTTGAACGTGACACTTGAATTGGGGCCTTCGAAACCGCCCAGGCCTTAAACTTTGTGCGCTTCCAACTCTTCATCTGTGGCGTAGAAGTGCCACACATTCGGGGCATAGCAGTGAAAGCAAGTCGGCCAACCAATGACTTTGATTTCCTGTAGCCATTGTCGCCTGTAAATGTAGATGTACCTGGCTTCTGTGGGTTCCCAGGGGTGTTGCTGAGGCCGTGTTCCGCCAATGGCTGTCAGGTTGTACATATAGTAGGCACTGACCCAGCCAGAATAAGTTGAGCGAAAAGACGGCTATTTCTTGTCTTTGCCAATTTGAAGCGTCCTGCGTTGCGAATATGAGTACAGTGTAGGTCAGATTTTTGATGGAATTCATCTGAAGTCACTTGTTTTTTGTCACTCTTGCACTAGGTGGCATTTATCATTCACAAAGGAGGTTGAACCACGACAAATTGTTTACTAATGTCATTACTAATGTCATTGGATCTGAATTCTACCCGTACCTCTTTGATCCACCCGTGTTTGTCTCCTCATGTATCGTAGGTTTTGGTATTCCTATCTTGTCTGCTTGAGTTCTATCATCATGTAACACTGTATCGTTGAATGCAACAAGTTGCAGCATGTGAACCGCCATTGTATCCATTGTCTCCGCATTTATAGATTTTATAGTCATGTATTAGTCATCTATTCACCATGCTCATCGCCATGTTGGCCATGGCAGGGCAAGCCCTTCGCAAGCAGTGGTTGGCAGGGCCCAGTGACAGCGTTTAACCTGGCCCAGTGATGTTCATTTTTGTTGCATGGTGGAATAGCCCATGGGTACTTCAGGTTGGATGAGTTTGGGTTGTCAGAACATGTTGAAACCATCCTTTGCACTTTTAACCCAAGAATTGGCTGGTCAAGGATTGCTTTAGGGGACAACATTGTGGGTAAACATTGGTGTTTAGCTTTCCTTTGCACCTTCAAAAAGGCTCGTTCGGGTTGAGGTGGAACGGTTCGGCCAAGACTTTCTTGATGTCGTTTGATGTGGTTTGGTATGACTTCTTGACTTTGCTAGTCAACAAGGAATGAGGATGAATCGATGGGTGATGAGTGCGCGGGATACTTTTTGATAGTCATCAAATTGTCCATTGCCCTTACTTCAGCTTCTTGACATCCAGCCCATTGATTTGGGACAGCTTTGGCTCAACATCAGGAGGCAAGGACAAAATACATGGAGCCCAGAACGTTTCAAGTCCTTGAAGGCCACATGTGAGGCTAGAACACCATGTTTTTGTTAACCAAAACTATGATGTGGGATGCAGCGGTTTCAGAAAACATGTTTTTTGAACAAGTTGTGGAGATCTTGGGGGTTCAAAGTTCAAAGTGATTTTTGTGTGTGACTTAGCACGTGGCAGCCCATCCTTATTCATTAAACCCGATGCTCGCAGCACCTCAGAAACACATGGCTTTGCATGCTGACTTTAGCCTTTTACCCTGCAGCCAGCGCCTTCGGACTGATCGTTCCAGGGATTCCAGGGGAGCTGCAGAAGCTTTGCTGAATGTGCTATTTTGTTGCTACACATAGCAGTATAGAAAGTTGCCTTGGTGCAATGCATGTGAGTCCACAACCCGGAGCTTCAACATTTACAGTAGCATTCTGTTTTGATAGCCAAAATTAGTCTTCAGAGACCAGGTGCAGCAATAGAACAATAGAATTCATGATTTTTTTTACCAATGGCTTCATTCAAACACATTGCATATTCCAGGTTGCTACTGGGAAGGCGCCCCAGCTACCACTGGAGGGTGCCTCCCTTCACCGCCGCGGTGCTTGTTTGCTCCTCGAGGCTGCCCTGGGCTTTGCCGGTGCTCGGCGCCGGGCGCGGGCCGAAGCGGCTTTGACGGAGGAGCAGAAGATTGCCATTCTGCAGGAGGGGATAGGAACTCTTGGCCAGCGGAATTTTGGGGTAAGATAGATTCAGATCATTCAGATGATGATGAAAGATGATGAAAGTAGGTTTTGCCAACTTGGGAGTTGGAAAGGGATGCGGGGCTTGGCATTGCGGATGAGAATTGCTGTGGAGAATTTGGTTGTTTCCTGGAAGAATTCAGTGGGGCACCTATATTGGACCCAGGCCTAGCTGAATTTGGGCAGAGGTAATTGTGCAATTGAAATAGATGCGCACATCATGCCAAATCTATCCAAATCTTGGTTTGGGTCCGCCTCGACACCTCCTGGGCAGTAGATCCTGCCACATCACTTTCACTAGGAAGTTCAGAGCATGGGGGATATTGCTGTGAACGCGCCCACTGTGCAAGAAGAAGAGGCTGCATGGACCAAGATGCTGGACCGTTTTGCGGGGCTTCCTGACATTGAGGTCAGAGTCCGATGTTGCCTGTCATGATGCTGACCTTTTTTCCCTGCTTTTTCCGTGCGCTCAGTTTTTCTCGAACAAAACTGAAAAAAAATGATATGTGGCTGAGGCAACCGCGGCAACTCCTTGGCTCGCCAGGGCAAGTTGCAGGAAGCCTTAAAGGACTACGACCGAGCCATTGAGCTGGTCCCTAGTGCTGCAGATCCACATCTGAACCGTGGAGCTGTCTATGAATCCTTGGGCCGATTAGAGGAAGCCCTGAAGGATTATGATGTGGTCTTGCCACTTGGAAAAAAGGATGGAATTTTATATAATATATATTATATATAATATAATATATTGATATACTGTAGTATTTACATATATGTATAGAAATATATTATTATTATTATTAAAATATTATTAATAATAATAGTTAATAATATAAATGTAAATGTAAACATAAGTATAAATAGTTAATATAAATATGTGCGTGTGCTTATGTTTATATATCATGTTTATATATCATGTTTTAGTGCAGTGTTGCTTGAGGGGTCCCGGAAGGGTTGAGCATCGCTGGGCAAACACATCAACGCAGCCCCAGATTGACTCACAACGTATTAATGTACTTTGGTGTTCTATTCATTCTTGAGGAATACGTAGCTGGGGTTTCATTCACCCTTTGGCACTGAGTGGTTCCACCAATTTCCAACGCTTAGGCAGGACGATCCTACAGACCCGGCCGCGTGGAACAATCGTGGCAACGCTCTGCTGGGTCTACAACGCTTTGAAGAAGCGAAAGATTCCTTTCAACAAGCTTTGGATATTTCAGGACTGGTCCTGAGATTGTCCAAACACAATAAATGTCATTTGAGCAGCTTGAGGTGTGTTCGGACGCATTGACATGACAGGTTGATATCGCATTGACATGGCAGGTTGATACTGTAACTGATAAGGACACTGCCCCAGAAAGGAGTTTATAAACGTTTGTAGATTGTAGATCGGGAAAAAGTCCATGGGGCCACTGCTCCTGCAATGACTTTTGCAGGATCCCAGCAATTCGCTTTTGCTGGCGTCAACCTGGCCATTGCTCAGTATGAACCTGGGTTCGATCGATCTCAATCGCAGTTTTTTTCAGCCCTTTCAAGGCTTTCTTTGGTGTGTTGAAACTCAGGAGTCCATACCTTGACCCTCAAAGGACCAACAAACATGGACAAGAGCAACATGTTTAGCTTACACTCTTTTATATATAGTTCCATTAAGTTCCATACAGTTTCGAGTTTCGAGAGTTGGAACTTCAAGTTGGTACAGTGGCCTCAAATATCTCAAGGAGCTCAAGGAGGACGAGGAGGCAGTGAAGACCTTGCGCAAGCTGCTGGCCAGGTATGCCGAGGCTTTCCCGGACGCCCGGGCGGCCTACGCCTTGGTTCTATGGGATCAGGGGGATCGGATCGAAGCAGAGCCTTGGAGGGACAATGGGCGACGAGACGATGATGGAGGGATTGAAACACTGGGATTTGGGGTTGATGGCATGGTTGGAAGTACATGTAAATATATGTAAACATTTATAATTACACACACATATATAATATATATATAATATCGAAATAATATGAAATAATTGGGATTTTATATGCTTGGTGTTGGTCATTTAAGGATACACATTTGGGTATAAATGGGAAGAATACCTACCTTGTATGTCCCACGTGTAATTTCGTCCTTTGATCATAATGCTATCGCCAGATGGGATGCCAAACTGGACTGGGCCAATGCTCAATCATGGATTTTTGGGGTTGGTTCCGGAGGGGAAATGTGTCATCCGAGAACAGATTTGGTTGCGAAGTCATATGGCAGTGACGAGAACGAGTGACGAGTGCTAAAACTGCTAAGTGTTAGCATGGCTGATAATACACCGTAATGATGCATTATGGGTTATATGATGACACACACACACACAGGTATATATAATATATATATTATATTATATATATATTATATATACATGGTTGACTGGTTGCTTTATGAAGTATGATGCATTTTATGTGTAGAACATGTGGGGAACATGCTTGGACAAGATGATCCTCATGTCCTCGTGCTCCAGGAGTCGCAATGGGACCGTGCCACCAGCGCGGACCCGCGATATCGCTCGGAAGAGTGGGTGTCAACCTTTCGGCGATGGCCAACACGTTTGATGTCAGTGTTCAAGCGCTTCTCTGCCACCACCAGTGTGAAGGTGAAGTGAGGCACTCCTAATATTCATTAATATTCCAAAATTATATGAAAAGAAAAAACATCCTCAGCCTAGCAAATCCTTGGCAAAGTTATGCAAAGTTGGCCCTTGGCCATAAGGCTGCTGATAGATTTTCAGTGCACAAATCTTGGCACAAAAAGTTGGCACTACGGGCCGGAAAAGCTATAAAGGTCTATAAAGGGCAGTATGGGTTGCCAATCACACCACCTACTTTCAGGGCAAATCTTGATCATGGAGGGAGAAAATATCGTCGAAATTCTCAAGCTTGGCCATGTGGAGTTGCACGGATCATACTCTCCGTCGCTGAGGTGAAAGAAGCATCCCCGAAAGAAGCGAAATCTTCAGGAGCTCGGCAAAACACGCATTTGTCCCATCAAGCCGGCAGTGGTTCCTCATAGTTGACGAGTTCAAGACAGGTTGAAGCAACTGTCAACAGACTCCAGCACAAAAGTAGAACTGAAGATGATTATGACTGACCAGCAGGATCAACCAATAGGACAGCTACAAACAGCAACAGCAACTGTTTCTAGAATATGGTGCTACCAATGCAAGACATGAATCAGACTCGAGGATCTAGCGGCTGGCCAACCAGTTTCTACATCGCTTTGGCCATCACAGTTTTCGCCTGGAAACTCAGTGCTGCAGTGAAGCCGGTCTTGGCCTTGAGAACTTGGTGTGGCTGACAATCAGGAAAGGTTCACGGAGGGTATGGGGCTCGCAGGACACTAAGGAGAACATCAGGGACTTTCACATGGGTTGACTGGTTCTGTGGATCATGACTTGAATCATGACTTGAATCATGACTTTGGATCAATTTTCACCGTTTCTGGATGTTTCTGGTAGTCTTTTAGGCCCAAGTTTCTAGTGATCCGTCGGATTTAAGCTGCCATGAGCAAGATCATCAGCAGGCCAGCAGGTGCCAGGATGGACCGCCGCCGCACGGAAGGGGATCATCACTACCAGGCGGGGTCTGTTTGATAGCAACCAGTTGACAGAGCACCCATTTACTTACCATTTTGTGTCAAGTATAAGGGGACGTATTTAAACATACATATATCGATATATAATCCATAAATAGGTATGTGTAGATCTTTACCTATCTATTTGCATATGCATATGTATATATATATATATATACATATTCAGAAATAGGCGTGTATAGATCTTTACCTATCTATATGCATATATGCATATATCATATATATATATATAATATACATATATTATATACATGTATATACATTATATACATGTTTGTTTTTTCCTTAAAAAGAAAAAAAACATGTTATATCATATCTTCGGACTGCAGCCCAGACACACAAATCACCGAAGATCATTTTGTTATGGGGCAATTGGGCTCCCAAAAAGGCTTCGGCTGGTGAAGGTAGGAGGTGCCCTGATCTTAGCAGAAAACACAAGCCTTGCAAATCTTTACGGATATCATTCAGTGGGTCAAAAAAAGCCCGGCAATTGAAACTTCAGATGTTTCATGATTTTTCCTAATCAACCCACTTGAACCAGATCAGGTGGATCCAAACAGCCCAGCATCGCGAGGTTCGCATTAACGACCTGTCCAACAAAATGACCCGGCAGGGGTCCATCTCCCTGGCCATGCGGAAGGTCAGGGGCGGCGGGGGCCTGGCAATGACACACAGTTACCACCTGCTTTGATGTTCTGTCAGGAGAGCAAGAAGTATAGACCAATGCCGGCCTTGTTCCAACTCCCTGACACGCGGCTGCAGCCACCTTCGCCTTCGAAATTCTCTCCCTTGGCGGCTCACCCGTTGAGCACAGCTGCACAGGCCGAAGATCCAAGGAGTTGGGGACTGCGAGTTGGGATCCCCTCTCCCAATGCAAACGGAATATGTATGAATATGTAATATGTATGAATATGTAGGGGCATGTTGGGGGAGTATTCAATTGTCAGATTTCTTCCAGTTTTCCTACTTGTTACTTGGGTTGATGCTCTATGATGGTCCCAGGTGATTGGTATTCATTGGTATTGATTGGTATTGTATTGATTTTGATGCCTTCGGTCGCGCATATTATTGGTGTGGGATGGCTTGTCGGTTGAAGATGTTGAAGGTGCCAAGGTGTACCATTCAACCATGAAAAGATTAGCCTGGGTGTCAGCGAGTATCGGAAACGAGTTTGAGCTTGCAGATCAAGAGGCTTGTGCCTAGTCATGCCAATTTCCACTAAAATCACAAAAAAGGCAAAAATGCAGTATGCATGATTGAGGGTGGTAGTGTGTGCACATGTGCATGTTTTGTACATGGGAAATGGAGACGGGAGGTTGAGTATCGTCCTCATTCAGACCCCAGTCAGAAAAGTCCATTAGACTGTGCGGCTAGACATGGCAGGTGTAGCAGAAAGTCGCCAATGTTTGTTTTTCGCCAGGAGGACCACTGGCATGTTGAACCGGCGTTCCACCCTTCCAGCATTGTTGGATGTGAACAGCGAAGCCTTGATGCTCTCGCGGCAGTTGCATTTGGATTTTCACGAAGTGAAATGTGTTGTAGCCTGGCCAGGCAGACGGGAGGATTTGGGATTGGTGTCCCCGTGATTTATGAGGAGTAGTGCATAAGGAATCCAGTTGGCAAATAGTAGATTATGATAATGACTTATTACGAAAGCCAGCCGAAGGCCTGGGCTGAGTATAGGTATAAGCGAAGCGAAGCGAAGCTAATCTGGGGGGTGTGGGGGGGGGGGGGGCTCTGATTCGGGCCCGTCGGGGCCTGGGTGGGGAGGGCGCCAAAAATGAGCTGCCGCCCCCCCGCTTTTTGAAGCTTGAAAGAGAAGCTCCAGTTTGGACAC
>Ga0126342_10006490_pt1 | contig 20744 bp, 14 predicted proteins | sample Cyp1metagenome_FD_92528 | JGI IMG/M metagenome (GOLD analysis project Ga0126342, IMG submission 92528) | Coral microbial communities from Lord Howe Island, Old Settlement Bay, Australia - Cyphastrea 1 metagenome | ecosystem: Host-associated > Invertebrates > Cnidaria > Coral ...
GGTTGATGGTTGTTGGCTGTTGGTTGTCGGTTGTTGGTTGTTGTGGTTGTTAGTTGTTGAGCTTGTTGTGGTTGTTGTGGTTGTTGATTGTTGGTTGATGGTTGTTGGCTGTTGGTTGTCGGTTGTTGGTTGTTGGTTGTTGTGGTTGTGAGTTGTTGAGCTTGTTGTGGTTGTGGTTGTCGTGGTTGTTGATTGTTGGTTGATGGTTGTTGGCTGTTGGTTGTCGGTTGTCGGTTGTTGGTTGCTGTGGTTGTTAGTTGTTGAGCTTGTTGTGGTTGTGGTTGCTGTGGTTGTTGATTGTTGATTGATGGTTGTTGGCTGTTGGTTGTCGGTTGTTGGTTGTTGTGGTTCTTAGTTGTTGAGCTTGTTGTGGTTGTTGTGGTTGTTGATTGTTGGTTGATGGTTGTTGGCTGTTGGTTGTTGTGGTTTATAGTTGTTGAGCTTGTGGTGGTTGTGGTTATTGTGGTTGTTGTGGTTGTTGATTGTTGGTTGATTGTTGTTGGCCGTTGGTTGTCGGTTGTTGTGGTTGTTAGTTGTTGAGCTTGTTGTGGTTGTGGTTGTCGTGGTTGTTGATTATTGGTTGATGGTTGTTGGCTGTTGGTTGTCTGTTGTCGGTTGTTGGTTGCTGTGGTTGTTAGTTGTTGAGCTTGTTGTGGTTGTGGTTGTTGTGGTTGTTGGTTGTTGAGCTTGTAGTGGTATTGGTTGTTGATTGTTGGTTGATGGTTGTTGGTGGTTGTTGGTGGTTGTTGGTGGTTGTTGGTGGTTGTTGTGCTTGTTGTGGTTGTTGTGATTGTTGTAGTTGTTGTGGTTGCTGTGGTTGTTGGGTTTGTTGGGGTTGTTGGTCCTTGTTATGGTTGTTGGTTTTTGGTTTTTGGTTGTTGGTTGTTGTGGTTGTTGTGGTTGTTGTGGTTGTTGGTTGTTGGTTGTTGATTGTTGGTGTTTGTTGTTGTTGCTGTTGTTGTTGTTGCTGTTGTTGTTGTTGTTGATGGTGCTGTTGTTGCTGCTGCTGTTTTTGTTGTTGTGATGGTGGTGGCGGTCGTGGTTGCCGTCATCATTGTTGCTGTTGCTGCAGAAATCTGTAGTGTATGTGGTTGTTTCCCGTTTCCTGTTTAAACCAAACAATTGGATGATCATGACTCCCAAGTTCAAAGACAACTTTATTTATTTATTTTTTTCTTTCCAATGTTATTGAACTTGGGAATTGTCATGTTATTTAGAAATTCCCAAGTTCATGTTATTTATTTCCATGTTTTCTCAGAAAAAATGCCCAACAACACCATGGTTTTTTGGATCCCAGTGGCTCAGACGGACCAAGCCACCGAGCCGGTGCCAGGACAAAACTCTGGCATCACCACAATGATGCAAGCATCCCGACGAAGACGGCAGCAGAAGGGGAATGCGCCATGGGGATCTCGCAGAAGCGGATGGGCCATAAGATGACGATGTCCTCTTAATTAAAACACGTCGAAAAAAAACATTGATCTTTATGTATATATATATGTATATATAGGGGTTTCTTAAAATGGGGAATCCCTAATGTAATGACTTGAATGATTTGGGGGTACCCCCCATGACTTAGGAAAACCTATTCATATATCATTCCACAGGTATAGGTATAGGGACCCCATTCACATATTTTCTTGCCCTGGAAGGTCCTGGGCATCTGAGAATTTCTGAAGTGAAGACATCAACAGAATGGGAAACTTGTGCGCTGGCCAGAAATTTGACTCTGAATCCGAGCTTTCAACAATGATTTTATATTGCCAGGTTAGATTCCTGGAGGAAAACCAACAAAAAAGAAGATTTCGCCACTAAAAGATAGGAATGCACTTGGTCCCCTAGTAGATTGAGTATTGGTAAAATATTTTGACCCATTCTTGGTTTCCTGCTGGGATACCCAGTGCCACCTAAGGTTGCACAAGGAATGCCCAACTATGTCATGGAGGCTGTGCAGTTGCGACGGATTCAAACTGAAGGGGTGGTATGTACATATATATATATTATATCTATGTATATGTATACGTATGTATATATATATATATATTTATATACAAATATGCACACATATATATAAATAGGCACATATATAAATATGCATATATAAAAATATGCATATAGGCATAAATATACAAATATGTGTATATGTGTATACATGTATATGTGTATACGTGTATATGTGTAACTATATATATATATATACATACACATACATATTTGAGAGAGCCTAATTTTTTTCCACAACCATTCAACAATTCAGACAATTCATAGCTTGTGATGTTTTTTGATTCTTGGGAGCCCAGATAGCCCAGACACTCCAGATCATTTGCTCACCATGCATTTATTTTTCATTGGGAAATGCTTCCGAATGCATTCAACATATTTGATCCAAGCGAGGCAATAGAACATAAATTTGTTGATGAATTTCCATGAGTTGCCTCAATGTTGTCAAAAACTGGATATCTCAGGGCCAGTTTCGATTGTCAACGGGCAATGGTCGAGGCCACCATGGCCCAAAAAATCGGTCACCACCGGCAACGGTAACGCCCTTAACGATGGATATATCCAGCCAACATCGGGGGCACCGAACGTGTGATGTTGCTGGTGTGAATTCGTAAGTCCGAGAGTCTCCGAAAAAGTGGGCGCAAATCCCATTGAAATAAACGGCTCAGAACTAAATATGGTCATATTTCAATGGGTTGACATGCTAGCCATTTGTTTGAAGCCAGTGAGTGACTGATCATTTCTTTAGTTATAACCTGTAAATGACATTTAGTGATAAGGTATAATAGCGATAATGAACAATACGTAGTTATATACTAACCATTACGCTTATACAAGTAAGTAGCTCTTAAAACTCACTATGGCTGATTCTGACTACAAATGACTCACATAACTAACTCATGTGGTAAAACCAATCATGAAGCATTCCCAACAATCTGACATAAATGGCTTGTAAATAATTATCCGAAATGGTAGGTTTATGCTTGGGTAAAAACCACATTCATTCCGAAAAAAAACACTACAGGATGGGGCCCCCTTCTACGTTATGTTTGTTGATAAAATAAACCCCAGCTAAATATATGTATATAAGTATCATACACTATTGTATAACAATAGTTACATTGCCCAACTTATATAGTTCCCGGTAGGATCCTCCGCAGTGTCACGCGTCAGGACTCTCGCGGCTTTGCTCTAAGCTGTGTGGTGCCGAACCGCCTGGCGCGGAACCTCAGGATTCGTTTTTTGATGGTTAAGAAGTGTGGTGAATAATGGTTACCCTCTAGTAATGACTAACATAACTATGGAAAATCTCCATTTATAGTGGATTTTCCCATGAAAAATGGTGATTTTCCATAGTTATGTTAGTTTACCAGAGGGTATACCCTCCAGTAAACCAACAGTTCGCGAACTGGAAAATGGACCATAGAAATAGGTGTTTTGCCTATTCAATTCTTGTGATTTTCTATAGCTATGTAAACGTTTACCAGAGGGTAATCATGGTTCATAGTGGGATTACCCTCTGGTAGTTTCGTTTTTTGTAAAAACTATGGAAATCAGCATCTGAAAAATAGGTAAATCAACTATTTCTATGGGCCATTTTCAAGTTCGCGAATTGTTAAATTACCAGAGGGTGAATCATTGTTAGCCAGATGAGTTATGTCTAGGGATCATTTTGTTCTTTTGCTGGTTTATTGATGTTCCCTCAACAAAGCCGAATTCAGTTCAGATTCTCTAGTGGTCAGTGGTTGCGTACCTATTCTTGCTATGAATCTTCATATGCTTACATCGCCATTAGCTACTATTGAACACCATTGATACTCTATGTATATATATATTTATACATACATTTATACACATACATCCATACATAGTAAATGTATATAGGTATATGAGCCACAGCCAAAATGTTGACGTCGCCTTCTTAATTAAAGTGGACTAGCGGAACACATGTTGCATTTTTTCTTGGGACCGAAGCCGGAAAACGAACAACGAAGCCTCTTTCTTGGAAGACCTCCTGCTTCGTCCTTTTTTTCTTTGGCCATTTTCTTGAAATGTGGTTTCTGTCGGTGATTCGTAACGAATCCAAAACGAAGCCAAAATTCAACGCAAACAGCTCTGACCAGACCATGACCTTCCCTTTCCTTCCCTTTCCTTCCCTTTCCGTTTCCTTTCCGTTTCCTTCCGTTTCCTTTCCGTTTCCTTTCCGTTTCCTTTCCGTTTCCTTTCCCTTCCTTTCTCTTCCTTTCCTGTCCTTTCCCTTCCTTTCTTGTCCTTTCCTGTCCCTTCCTGTCCCTTCCTGTCCCTTCCTGTCCCTTCCTGTCCCTTCCTGTCCCTTCCTGTCCCTTCCTGTCCCTTCCTGTCCCTTCCTTTCCTTTTTCCTTTTCCTTCCCTTCCTCTTCCTCTTCCTCTTCCTCTTTTCCTTTCCTTGTCCTGTTCCCTTCCCTTTCCTTTTCCCTTTTTCCTTTTTCCTATTCCTTTTTCCTTTCCCTTCCTCTTCAATTTCCTTCTCGTTTCCCTTTCCCTTTCCTTTTCCTCTCCTTGCACAGATTCCTCGATTTTACGGCCCCCAGGAAACGACACCGCAAAACCAAAATTGAAGCCAAACCAAACAGGAATTTTGGCGCTCATATATAGCTATATGTAGATGTATATGTATTAATCCTTCTTTCAGCCAGCTGGTTAGCTTGTTGTGGTTTGAGCGTTGAACAATCCCCATTTTATCCCCTTTGTGACAACTTAAATATCAGCTTAAACCAGACACCTTGGTGAAACTCACCGGGTGAATCATACGATCCAACATGGGAACTCTGCGAGATCGACGGAGGTTGGATCAGGCCATCGGAATTACCAGATATTGCCAGCTTGGCCATCGCTGCAGCCGATCAACCAGCAAAAGCAACAGCCAATTAGCTCGTGAAAACGAAGGTGACAAAGGGTGTTTGGATATCATTTGGAGATCATTTTTCTTATTGTTCAAGTAGGTATTTTTGATGTTATATATATACATATATATATACATATATATATATACATATACATATATGTATATATATATACATATATATATATATATACATATTTGGATGATAGAAGTGTTCGGATGATGCCGAATTAACCAGAATTTCCCTGTGGCGATCCCGATTTGTACCTCAGTACCTACGGTTGTGTGGTTGAACGGCAAGCTGCTCAGTCAGAATTTTCCACAGCCATGGAGATAAAGCCCGTGCTGGTGAAGAAAGACACACCACGAAAGGACCGTCCGAGGAAGGCGTGGGGTGGGAAGTGAAAGATGATGTGATAAACCTGATAAAGGTGAGAAGTGAAAGATGATGTGATAAACTTTGATAAACCCTATAAATCAAATAAACCATCCCCAGCAACGTACATTTTCTTGGAATTTTCTTGGAGAGTTTCAGCTACGGTGATCAAGAATTGGGGATAGGTTCATCAACAGCAATTGGGATTTCAGCTAACTAAAATGGTGATGTTAGCAATAGATAAAAAAACAAATACAGTGTGTATATATATACATAAACGAATATACAGATAGCTATATGTATGAATATGACATATATGTTTATAATTATATATATATAGATTCATGCATCTCTGTATATATATATATGCACACATAAGTGCGGATATCCTTTTGGAACTGGGACAGTTTCTACGTACTGTATATAACTAGGTTTATTTTTATTAAAACGCCGCGAATGAATACTTGGTGTTCCTCCTCTCGGCGATTGTAAGTCTAGAGGTGAATGGCAGACAGTCCTAGCTTTATAGCAATGGCACATCCACCCTTCATTTTGGCAGTAGGGATTTCCAAACTCGCGTAGATTAGATTTGGATTGTAGCTTCTCTGATAATCTTCGTCCAAGAATTGCCACTTCACGTTTCAGTTGCTCTACCGCGTTTTATCGATACATACTTGTACATATGAATATACACGTACGCATACACATACATGTAATATATATATATATATTTACATATATGTATATATAGATATATGTATATATATAGATATACGTATACATCTACCTATATTTATGTGTATATCATGATATATATCATGATATATATTTGTATATGTATATATCTATAGACCATACAGATCTAGAGCCGCGCCATCGTTTCACGGCATCCGGAGGTGACCCTAGACGTGCCGTTTAAGGAGAGCGAGGTTCGCGAGTTTTCGCTCGGGATTTGACGGGAAAAATGGTCGGGATTTGGCACAAGGTGGTGCCCCATAGTTAGCTAAGTTGGTTTATAACTCCAATAACTATGGTTTATGGTACTTATAACTATAGTTACTGGGGCTTATAAACCAACTTATAACTGGGGGGCATCACCTTGCATGAAACAACTATGAATAGATATGGAAATCCCAAGAGGAAACCATATTACTATCTATCTTTTGCAGTTTTTTCGAGTTTCGACTAGTCCTCCGTTTTTTGGAAGAGCACATGACGTGATTCTTTTTCTTTTGAGTTTTCTAGATGGTTCACCCCTTTCGTCACCTGTTCACGCTTGCAAGGATTACATTTATGTGCATAGAAGATGATGAAACTTAGGACACAAAAAACTGGCTACCCCTCGAGAAATGGGGGTATACGGTATGCCCAACATTTCCATGTTGGGAATCTGTTTTTCGAAAGGAGATTTAATGGGTTCCCCTGTACTGACTATCTTTGGTTCGAGGTCCCAGACAAGGACATAATTCACATCACATCACGACACCCCGAAGAACCTGAATTTCTTGAGGACTTTGGCTCGTTGAAGGGCCACAGGGGGAATCTGGACTTTACAGTGATTTAATGGGATATTCATGGGATATTCATGGGATATTTGATGGCTTAGGGAATGGCCCTATCCCACCCAAATGTTGTTTCAACTTCTCCATTTTCGAAAAATCAGGACGAGGTCGTGATCATCACTGAGCATGAGAAGTTGCCCAAAGAGTCATATCCCAAGGAGTTGAAAGATCACAAGGACCAGCTCCATGATTTCACCAGTGGGATGGTGAAAAGCCATTGAAAGCTCCATTGAGTTGGGGGATTTGCCAGCAATGTTTGATTACCGGGTGAACATGAAAAAAAAAAGCCCATGGAAGCACTTGGCGCCACTTGCGATTTCTGGGATGCACTCCCAAGTTGTGAAAAACTGCTTGTTCAGTGAAGAATGTGGAAGACTCTGCTACTCTGCTGAAATGCTGCAGGGACGGTGATTTCTTTTCCATGGTGTTTTGGTAGTTTCGAGCCTTCAATTTTTTCGAACAACTCCACGCGCACATGCAGGAGAAGCCGCAAGCTAGATCCAACAGCCCTGACCAAAAGACTTTGCAAGATCAAATCGAACAGCTCTGTGGCAGCGATACACTTTTGATCCTTCCAAAAACCAATCACTTTTCCCAGCCTGAAAAACAGGGATGGTCATCTCGCCATTTTCTTCTTGGGGTCTATATATATATATATATTATTACTATATGTATATATATATATATATGTATACACAGCCATGATAAGCGACCCCTTTATTGCGGGATAGTTTTCCAAACTGATGGTTTTTTTCAAAGCCGAAGATTTGATGGGGTTTCAGCCCAGCTATCAAGGCCATGACATGGTTGATGGGTTGGGGGCTAAAATCCTACCTGATTGGGGATGATTGACCTGATTATGGGATTATTGTAATCATAGGGATGGTTTTTTTTTTTCATCATTCAGAAGTTTAGCTCACGGATTATAACAGTGGTTAGAAAAACCTGAATAGGTTATAGGATTATGGTAATCATAGGGATAGCACCTATTCAGAAGTTCGTTGTAGCCATCTGGAAAGACCTCTGTTGTGGTTCCAGAATTGGATGGGACGTTTCCCCCACAGGCTTGTTGCAGAAACCCCGAAAAAGATGCCGAAAGTTCACGTGTTCCAAGAAGATGTTTTTTTTTTCATCTACTTACTACTATTCAGAAATCATTAGATTTTTTGGTACTGAATTAATGGTAATTAGATGATAATGGTAATTTTTCATGGTATTAGATGGTATGTTATTTTTATCATTATCATCTAATTACCATTATCAGCTGGTAATTTTTCATGGTATTAGATGGTTATTTTTATCATAACTTCTGAACATTTAAGCAGCTTTCCCCGATGGCGGTCTCCTATCGCCATGGGATCCCAAGGCTGGAAACCGGCTGGGCCAAGTGTGTCAGCGACTTCAGGGCACAAGCCGAAGACGTGTCCCTTGGATTTCTTGGATTTCGGCCAGGGTGGTGCCCCAGTTCGGAATCGCGTGAAAAGTTGGTGCCAATAAGTCCAATGTCACTATGGTTTATGGGTGATATATCGAACTAGTTAATGGGATTATAACCCGTTCAGCATTTTGTTTGTTACCCTGTTACCCTCTGGTAAACGTTTACAGTTCGCGAACTGGAAAATGGCCCAGTCGAAAAAGTTGATTTAGCCAGCTATAACATGCTGATTTTCCATCGTTTTTTTTGTATGTTTACCAGGCCAGGTACCTATGAAATGAAGCAGACGTCTGACAGCTTCAAATTGACTTGGGGACTAACCATCCAGCTATGACTTGTATGACTTGTACGGGTGTACCAGGGTCAAATGACGAGATTTTCGCCATATGTTTGTAACCAGCTTTAGAGAATGTTTGTCTATCTATGCATGCAATGTTTTATGTACTGTAGTGAAGTGTAGTGTAACGTAATGTAATGTCTCCAATTAAGCTATCTAATCTGTCTAATCTGTCTAATCTATCTGATGTATCCTATCTATCTATCTATCTATCTACCTACCTACCTACCTACCTACCTACCTACATCTATCTACCTATGATAATATGTATATGCAGACATCAGGGTCTCCCAAAATCGAAAACAAATTCACCATGAAAATTGGAGGGATTGATCTTTGAGATACTGAGTGAACCTTTGTTGGGTAGGTTAATGGGGGGATCGAATTGTTTGCTATTGAAGTGGGGGAATATGATACCCAGCTAAGAAAAATATAGAAAAATGGGCTATCTATGACCATACTTACAGTAATCATGCTATGTTCTGGAGCTTATGTGTCACAACATGTCCTTGCGACGTTTTTTTTTTTTTTAAATAAACGTTTTGAAGTTATATAGTTGTACAAGATGTGCAGTTAGCGAATAATTCCCAAAGAGATGGAACAGATAAATCCCTGAAGAATAGTCAGGAATTTGATGTGGATCGGGTAAAAACACACGGTGGACCTAGTCCTATCCCCTATTGGCTGCACGGCAACTCCTGGGTTATGTGGCATTTTTAGCCAATCCTTTTTTGGACGGAACGCAGAAGTGCCAAGACATCAGAGGACCGAAAAACACTCTTGCAATTGTCAGTGGCATTTTCTGGACCATTTTCTTCCGAAAAATTCCAATCAGAGAAATCATCAAACTACATTTTCAAGGATATAAAAGGCTGATTTTCAGCCATGTCTGACTACCAGAAGATGGGTCTCCGGAAAAACCCTTTCCAACAATTACTCCCAGAAACCACCCTCCAGCGACCTGTTCATTTTGGTGTATCACCTATTCTGCGAGGGAGAAATGGTGGGGGCTCTGCTCCCAAATGTGAGAACTCGGAACTCTGCTTTCCAAATGCTGAAATCCCCATTTTTTTTTGTTTTTTTTTTAATTCTGAAAATCCAGTGCCCCATCCACTGGACAAGGCCGGCTGAGATTTCCCCATGGTTTTTGATGGAACCATTCCGTCGCTTGAGGCTGATGCAACACTTGGATTCCTTGGAGGTCGGAGTTCCCTCGCGTTCCAAGGGATCTGAAATGATTGGATCTCTATGGATCTGTACTTGGTGGCTCATCCCACTTAGCAAGTGGGTTATAATCCCAGTTATAAATGGGATAAGTAGGGTTAATCCACTGAAATCACTGGGGTTATAACCCACTTACGATTCGTGGGATGAGCCACCAAGTAGTGTTCAAATTGATTCAAATTGTAAACAGAGCAAAAGATGACCAATTACTGATATTAGACACGAAATTACTAATATAAAAAATAGCAAACCTTATTTTGTGAATCACATCAGTGTTTACACAACTTTCTCACCATATCTAATCATATCTAAGCAAGAAGAAACATGATTTTAGTTACTGATTTTACTGTTTTGCATCCCCGAAATCCTCTGCTGTCGCCAGCGATGCTTCGATCTTTTTGCTTCAACGTAGCAAGCTACGGGGTAATATCAGGATGGGGCCCTAGTTCGTTAGCTAAGTGGGTTTGTAACTATAATAACAATAGTATATATATGTATATATGATACTTATAGATATTTTTAGATGAGTATATGATACTTATAGATATATTTAGATGGGGTTATAAATCAACTAACATAACGTTTGGGGGCCCAATTATTGTACTTTTTGGTTGTTTTGAGTATCGTACAATCCCTTTGTGTGGACAAGACTTTGACGTATCATGATGTATCTATGTTGAGTGCAGTGGGCGTCCACAGAATGCTGAGCGAGCACCTTCAGTGCAGATTTCTAATGGAACAATCTCTCCACACCCTCACATACCTGTATGACAATGTTTACATTTATGTGTTTTCGTCCTGCCGCACGACTTCCTCTTCACTGGAGACGTACAGTCATAAATTTAATGAATTAATGACTAGATACTTCACACACAGCCCTACATACCTGCTTGCCTACACATAAATGCTTACATCCCGACATTTTAAATGGATAGCAAAACACCAAACATATGGCTGTTTCCCAAGATTTTTCTAAATCCATGATGTTTGGTTTCCCATCTTCCATGTGTTCTATCGAACATTTCTATCAAAGACCGGGGGCCCAAGCCGCACACCTTGAGGAGATCCAGCAAGCGCACGACTTTGAGGTTGCCAACCTCATGGCCGAAAACTTCCTTCTTCGCCACTTGGATCCAGGCTGAACATGGACAGATGGAAAATGTGAAATCGCCACGCAGGCATAGACAGGATGTATATTGATGTGTATGTTTCTATATATATATGTATATATATAGTTATATAGATGTATGTTTTCATATATAATGTATAATATGTACATATACACACTTTCAAATGTATATGCATATGTATCATATGCAAATGCATGAGTTTTACTGGTGGCCCATCATGAGTAGCAGAAGCAGACTTCTGCATGATCTCTGGGAGTTTTTTCGTTCGACCCTGGGAAGTTTGTTCCTGATGGTTTTTGAGTGCGCAGTGCGAAGCATCCTTGGTGTATAATGTATATACAATGTATATATATATATTTAAATATCTATGTATATTTAAATATCATGCGATGCCATGCCATATGATACCATGTGGTTGGGGCTCAAGAGATCTCAGGGTTTTGGGTGCATGTCTGACTGGGCCAATAGCCTCGAGTATTGACAGCTCATACGGAGGGTCTATGAAGAGACTTTGACGTCAGATGCTAATCAGTGATCACCCGAACATGACATACGGCTGTACCTCCCGTTGGCACAGTGTGGGAGGTCGCAACCATGAGAACATCTCTGAGGGCAGTCAGAGGACTCTACCATGACGGCTGAAAACTGAAGTTGCCCTTGGGTAATCACGAATGGCTAGCCGGGAAACTGCGCAAAACGATAGCCTGTCGCAGCTCAACGCGCTCTTTACAGAAGGCAAAACGCATATGCCATGGGCCCAAAATTGGGGCCACAAATTTGGAAGCTGGGCTACCAATTTTAGTATGCTACTGCCGCCGCAAGCTATCCGTGATACTGTACATGGAATGGAGGTTTGGATCGGACATCGTCTAAAAACCGAAGGATTGCTGTGTTTGACTACCGGAGAGCCGAAACCAGGGCATTTGCGCGAAACAAGGTGAAAGATGGTATCCGCCGAAGTTCCATCTCATCCTAGCGAGGGGGGCGAAGGCAGAACTTGAATCATGTTTCGTTTGTTTTTGGAAAAAACCGGGCCGCATACTGCCGTACAGAATGCATATAACGAGCCGAAGGTAAATAGAATAGCGCGCTTTAAAAAGGCGATGCCTGGTTTCCAAATCGAACACATAGCCATGATGGCATGCCTTGAATGCTGTGGTTTTATTTTCAAGGTTTTAACATTTTTGTTGGGCTCAAAAGCAATGATTTTTTCCCAAACTTCAAACATGAATGGCGCTTTTGGTGGATGCCCCCGTGTCGCGGGTGTCCCTGGAGCTGTTTTGAGACACGCTGGGGTATCAATGCGGAAGAAACGTCGAGACATGCGAAGGGGTATGACGATCTTTTAGCACGGCATTTCTAAAATTTCTCTGCTAGATGTGATACAAATTTGCACGTATGTAAAAACTATACACAAGCGTCTATTGATCATTGTATGCCCGTGTTATATATGTACATACATATATATATATTCATTTATCAGCACATATTTCTAAATATAGGTGCACATGCACTTAAAATGGATAGAACAAACAATACGAAAAAATCAGCTACATATACAACTGCAGCATGTATACATACGTTGCCTCCCAGCACCCTGGAAGAAAAACATGTCTCTTTCCAAAACCTGCTTCCGAAACATTAAACAAGGTGGTGCCCCCCCCAATGATGATTGTTGGTTTTAAAGCCACAGCAAATAGAGATATGTCTACCACGAACCCTAGTTATCGGAATGAAACACCAATTTAGCTAAGGGCACCACCTTCTAAACATTCATTTGAGTGTATGATATGGGACATCCATTTGGCGGCTGGAATCTGGCCAAACCATGTCACAACATCTTCCGGAAGTGAACCTGGCAAAGGACAATTCGTCATTTGGTTGGTTGGTTTTCATTTTTTTCAACGTGCGGTTTGAACCAATTTGATTAATGTGGCGAACCCAATCATAAACCTCCAAACTTGGAAGGTATATACCAACAATTTTGATGCTTCATTCTTTGGTTTCGCGCATTGACATTCTGTTGCCGGTGCATGTCGCAATGCTGGGGATTTTTTAGGGGGAATTCAGCTGAAGCAATGGAAATTCCCCATGTAGTGCGATGGTTTTTCCATGTGCCCATTCAGTTCGGGAACTCCCAGCCGGCCATGTTCCAGTGAAAAATGTGAGCGATTCAAACATTAAAAGGAAAGAAAGGTTATCAAGGCTGTCACCGAAATATGGCTGAATTACAGCGATGTTCAGGGTGAAAATCAGAATGCAGATGGATGGATGGAAAAAAATCACAGTATTTGCAGGCGGGTGGTGCATCTGCTGAGAACATCAAATTCAAAGATCCCTCAATTTTTCAACCATCACCATCAGACTCCTGCAAGTAACCCTCAGATGTCTTGGAATAACTTCCGAAAAATCATGAGATGATACCCATTTTGTTGTTGAAGGAGAATTTGTGTGGATCCAGAATTGCATATCCCCAAACTCTTCAAAATCCGGTCCAAAATTTTGATCCTGACATCTGACGAAGGGGAACGCGGCAACTCATGACCTGATTTGAAGGTTTCCAAAAAATGAGGGCACTCCTAAATCATCCATTTGTTTCTCAGATCCATCATAAAGCAACCAGCGAACTTAGGGATCCCCCATTTATGGAAACTCCCAAATAAGCCTGTATCAATATTCCAGATATAAATGGCATGTGTGTATAATATATATATATATAGATACCCTCTGGTAAACTAACATAGCTATTGAAAATGGCCCATTTATAGTTGATTTACCCATTAAACATGGTGATTTTCAATAGCTATGTTAAATTACCAGAGGGTATATACATCTATCCTTTCCTCCGATCAACCCACAAATGTGATCCAAAAATGGTCCCAACTGTTCCATCTTTTTTCCGCCCCGAGGTGAGAAATTGAGCTTGAAGACCAGCGAACAGGTCGAAATCTTCCCGGAAAGCTGTTTGGGGGGTCAGCGAATTCAGCGAAAACCAGGGGTACCCTCTGGTAAACATACAAAAAACCATGGAAAATCACAATTTTTAATGGGAAAATTCACTATAAATGGCCATTTTCAATAGCTATGTTAGTTTACCAGAGGGTAAATAGTACATACCATATATGTATATACGATAAGACCATATATGTATGATGATTCAAAACATGTATTGTTGTTTTTTGACTTCAAAACGGATCAACGACCCTGATTCTCTAAATTTGAAAAACCACACCCCCCATTCTATGGTCCCATTTCTAGGTGTAAATCACTTACTAAACCATTTTTTGTTTAAATGCAAGGGGGTTGGGATATGGGTTGGAAACCATTGAACACCGAATGGATGCATGAAAAAAACAGCCGCAAAAAATCGTGGGGACAATCCGAAAAATCCTCTTTACATGGATAATTCTCATTGACTCTTGCTCAAATAGGTTGAAGGTTTTAAAGAAATGCTACAGATATGTGCTTGTGTTTTGAGGCCTTTTTCTTTGTACACTGTGTTTTGCGTGTATATGGCACTGGCTCAAAATGATTGACGCCCCCAAAACGGATGGCTTACTACCAGCCGTGCCAAATTTTCAACCATAAAGGGGGGCTGAAACTAATCAACGAATCATCCCACAAATTGGATTACCCTCTGGTAATTTAACATAACTATGGAAAATCACCATTCATAGTGAATTTTTCCATGAAAAATGGTGATTTTCCATAGTTATGTAGTTTACCAGAGGATATACCCAATTTCATAAACCACTATCTTTGGGAATGATAACTATGGCACTATGGAATTGCGGATCCCTTCTGGGTGGCAACAACACTACAATGGGATGCGAGAGCTGGTTGATATGGACCACGTCTCGTTTTAATGCGATACCGATGTACCCACTCAAAGTTTTGTGTTTGTTTTAAGTTTTTTTTTTTTTTTTTGTGTGGAAAATATGGTTTTCTCAAGCATGATTTTTTGAGGTTTCCCCCCTAAACTTGGAGGTTTTCGTTGAAAAGGAGAGTATCAAAATGGGTTTTCCATACAATTGTTGAGGTTTTCCCTTCAATTTTCAGTGGCTCATGATTCCAAACCAAGCCCATGTTATTTTCGGGTTTTCCATTGTAAACCATCCAGTTATTGAGAATCCCCCATGCCTTAGGAAAGCCTCAAATCAGGTCCAAGGAGTGATGTTCCAGAACATGATTCCTGAACCCAAAAAGAAGCTCACAAGAGGAGCCGGTCGCCACGCCATAGCATGGCGGGCGATAACGGGGATAGCCGGATGGTTTTATGACTATTGTGCAGTTCTGTTTGCGATTTGCGAATGGGATGGCGAGTTGCGCACCCAATTGGCCGTGCCATTCCGGGCTTTGGAACGAGTGAACATGATTGATAGCTCTCTGAAAATTCGGCGAGTCCTTTGCTTTAATCGGTTTCGTTACCTTGAGACATCTCTACCACATGGCACTAGTTGGTATGTCACACTTTTTTACATGGCTAACTTGTCGAAAAGTCCACCCTTCGTATTTCGCAATTGCACATGATCTACAGAATCTACAGATGGAAGTTGGGGATCCTCACCGCCAAGCAAAATTGAATTGGCACAAATTACCATCTGGTTATTTAACATAGCCATGGAAAATCACCATTTTATAGCTAGGTAAACCATCTATAAATGGGCCATTTTCCATGGCTATGTTAAATAACCAGAGGGTACCCCAAACTGCACAAGTTTGGATGATTCATCCCCCATGTTGCGCCGTTGCTGCACGAACGGAACCTGAAACCAGCGAGGGGCCAGGGTTTGTTCCCCATACAAGCATTTTCTGGTCACCTCACCATTTCTTATGGCATTTTTTTTCTTTGGCTCAAACAAATTTAAGTGCAACCCAAACAATAAGAAACTGGATCTCGCTCCGCTTTCAGTGGAAGACATCAGAGATCTGTCTGAGATGTCCTGTTTGAATCACTACCTTCGAGTCACTTTATATGTTAAAGCACCCCATTTATAGAGTAATATCATGGATACATAATGATACATATATATATATATCCCTACATATCCTCATTCTTCTCGGTTGCCCATGTTGTTGTATTCACATTTCTGTGAATACACATCAAATCCTTTTTCCGATAGCTACGCCCGCCTTTTCCAGCAGGACGCAACGCCTTCCAGGACTACCATGACTGGGGATTGTAAACACGCCCCATAAAAATGGTGACTTGGGGATGGTTCTAACATTGGGTGAATCCCACATTATGGCAATTGTGACTATGCTTAAAGAGGTTTGAAATTCAAAGCAAATGTAACTGGGGAAATGGCAGCTTTTCGAACTAGAGGCTATGACTCTTTCTCTTGTGGATCTATCGACTCTGGAAGTAGCCAATTAAGGACACGCCTGGCCAAAGATCGCCCTAGCAACGGCTTGTGAAGCTGCAGATTGTGGTCCAAAATCCTAAGAAGCAATGTAAGATAATGTAGGTGCAACTGGAAAAAAAAACAAGTCGTACTAAGTTCTTCCCTAAACAGAACTAGGAATGGTGGATGGCTAAAAAAAATCCATAAGACAGCGATCAAACTGGATTTGATCAGGCCATTCGCTGCTTCATCTGGCCACCTTCGCTATTGTTGAGTCCCATACAAAAATGTTGATCCACTTGTTATCCTCCGGTAATGACTAACAGTTCGCTATTGAACATGGCGATTAATAGTTCGTTGATTTACCCATGAAAAACATGGTGATTTTACACAGTTTTTTGTATGTTTACCTATTACAGTAAACATGGTGATTTTCCTATGGTTTTCCTATGGTTTTCCCATTAAAACCTCCATTTTCAAGATCCCTGAGGATGACGAGGAGGCTTCGTCCAAACAGACCGGTCCGCCTCCTCCCGCCCAACTGCCACCACCCAGTGGCCATGCGCCAAAGCAGCAGATTGGCCGCAAGGGCAAGAACCAACCAGGAGAGCCATGGTGAGTTTATGGTGAGTTACCCTCTGGTAAACATACAAAAAGCTATTGAAAATGGCCATAGAAATGGTGAGTTTTCCCATTAAAAGTGGTGATTCTCCATAGCTATGTTAATTTATTGGAGGGTAAACCAGTTAAACCCCCATAAGTTGAGATATGAGGTCCCTGCAGCGTTTATTTTTGATATCCAGAACATTTCCATGTACTTGGAGGATCATCCCACGAATCATAGAACGCTGGCTGTTTTTGAAAAGCCTGCCATGAGTTGGGTTCAGCAGTTGTGCGGGATGATCCTCTGTGCCAATTACAACCTATCCATACCTATCCCGATGATAAATGGAAGGAACAATCCATCCTCCAAATGTCGTTGACGAGTTTTTTTTTTGGGACCTTCATCGCTGGTTTCATGAAAGTTTAGAACAACTCAAATTGGCCCTGAATCGCTCGTTTTCGGTGAATTGACCAGGAGACCCACAGGTGGGGAGGATTCCTTCAAACTTCAACAGTGTAATCCAATCTGGTTGGTGGATTTGGAACCATCTTTATGACTTTCCATGTGTTGGGATGGGTCATCATCCCAACTGACGAACTCCATCATTTTTCAGACGGGTGGCTCAACCACCAAGTAGCAATTCTAGTGTCCGATTTTTTGGTGCATGGGTAAAAATCTCAGGGATAAGATCATTTTTTCGCTAAGACCAGCTGTAGCTCCAGCGGTTTTTTGGATGTGGCAAGGCCACCTTGAGCCATTTTTGTTGGGTCCAACAAGTCTTGTTGGTCTTGTTGCACATGTCACATGTCTTTCAAAAGTCTTAAATTTGTCAAAACATCCCAAAGAATAGCCTCTGGTAATTTAACATATCTATTGAACATGGCCATTTATATCGAATTTTCCCATTGAACATGGTGATTTTCCATAGTTTTTTGTATGTTTACCAGAGGGTACCCTCTGGTAAACTAACAGTTTGCTATGGAAACTTAGCATTTAATAGCTAAATCATCCATAAATGTTCCGTTTTCCAGTTCGCGAACTGTAAAGGTTCACCAAAGGGTATATCCCATTCATATTCCATTGAACACTATAAAATCCCCGTAAATCACTATAAATCCCATGAAATCAATATAAATCACTATCAATTTCCACTAAATCGCTATAAAGTCCGAAAAAGCACCAAGAAGACCCCCCAAAAAGATCTGCCAGGAGGGACATGGCAAGCTTTCATGGCCTGGGTGCCCACAGGTGAGGAGGACCATGGGAATATCCATTTTATGAGGGTAGAATGGGATATATATATATATAGATAGTCATTCGTCATCCTGGAGTAGAATATGGAACTGGAAAAATCACATTTTTGAAACTTCCATGTTATATCTACTTTAGGATGATATGTAACCAATGTAGATGTTGGAGATTTCATGGATTAGTAGTGGTTAGTAGGACATTTCACGCATCTATAATATCATGACGATTCGCGGTGAATGGGAATGTAGTTGCAATGTAGATCTTCCACGAGGATTTAGCAAACTAAGCCATTGCTGAAATGTTTCATGTTGGTTAGTGGTTTCAAACATGTTTTATTTTCCACAATATATGGGATAATCCTTCCCATTGACTAGGAATTTTTCAAGATGGTTGAAACCACCAACCAGTTCATGTTGGTTAGTAACAAAGGTCAATGTTGGTTTTCATATTGATTGACAATGCTTGATCATGCTCGGATGAACCGATTAGCCTCTGAAACATTTCACATGGCGAACTGGAACATCGCCATTTTTCTAGGTAAATGATCTCTATAAATTAGCGCCCTTTTCCATAGCTATGTTAAATTTCTGGAGGCCAATATTGGTTACAAAAAACATGCAAAAATCCCATTCAACCAAGCACTGGCGATTCAACCGACTGGATGAGCTCCGATTCAGGGGCTTCGATGCAAAACCCGGAGCCCTGGAAGCCACTGCCGCAACACGAGATCAATGCTCAAGGAGACCTGGCGAATTGGAACATGGCCATCTATAGGGCAATCTTCATATTCCCCGCTGGTGAAGTAAGACTTCGCGAAGTGGAACATGCGCATGTTTGAAAGTTCGGTCACTTTTTTTTGGCCATTTTCTATGTTGCTATGTGAGTTTACCAGAGGGTAACTATATATATATATATCAACCATTGATACACATTGATCAGTTATATAGATAAACCAGTGATATTATGTTTATATTAGCATTGATCAACCATTGATAAACCATTGATACACATTGATCTGGCTTTGTTTAGGAGGTGATAAACATGGCATTTTCCTTCTCTCACATCCAAGGAGAGAAGGAGAAAGGCAAGAGACAAGTGATGTGACTTGGTGTTGTTCCCGCTGAAAAAATCGGCTGGTGAAGACCATGTTTGGGCTGTTAAAGCAACATGGGGGATGCAGGATGGGGATGCCTGAAATTTTCAGTGGCTGAATTCTATGGTTTATGGTAGGTATAACATGGTATTACTATAGTATTCATGGGGGTTTTGTTATGGTTTATAAACCAACGTTCACATCACTGGGGGGGCCCATCCTGTGTCGCTTGGTTCCCTGTCATCTTCATGTCCTCACAGATCTCATCGTGTCCGAAAAGGAAAAAAAACGTGGTTTATCGAGCCATTTCTAGAGAAAAGATGACACCATTTTCATGTTCTTGACTTACCCTCTGGTAAACTAACATAACTATGGAAAATCACAATTTTTCATGGGAAAATCAACTACAAATGGTGATTTTCAATAGCTTTTTGTAAACGTTTACCAGAGGGTACACTATAGCCATGATATCCCCATGATACACTCATAGTATCTCAGTATCCTCATAAAGAGCCTCCAGGGATTTTCAGAGAGCTCGAAAGCTCCATAAACTGGTCGAAGTTCTGAGTTCTTGGTAGCTTCATATTGATATTCAATTATGACTGGCGATATTCATATTTGATAACCTTCAAATTTGCTATGGATCCCTGACTTCCAAACGTCTGCTGGTTCAAAGCTCATTTCAGTTGGGTCAACAGCCTGAGATGTTTGTTGGGCAACTCCCTAGTTTTCATTGGTTCATGTTGATACAGTTGATACATGGGAATGGGTGAAAGCCTAAACCCTAGTGGCCCAAATGTACCCCGCTGTTCACATCAAAATTGCATCAAATCGCTGGGTTTCATGGATGTTTATCCCGGCAAACATCTGGTATCATAGGCTTTAAGCCATCCCCAACTTCCGGGTGAAATCCGCATGTTGCTGGAAACCTTCCCAGGAAACGCAAGGAACCCACCGACGCACTGGCCGTTCTACCGGGGGTTCCCGGCGATGAGCGACATCACAAGGGTGACCCGGTGGCATGGAAAGAAGCGGACGTGAAGTCCGGTGCGAACGTGCACAGTATAGAATTATCATTGATGTGTGGATAAAGAACACCATATATCTACATTCATATATATATATACATACAGATACATATATACATATATACATACATATATACATATACATATACATATACATATACATATACATATACATATATATATATACATACATATACATATATATATATATACATACAGATACATATATACATATATGCATATATGCAGCATATGCAGCATATGCAGCATATATATATACACATATATGCATATATGCATATATACATATATAATATATATACATATATAATATATATACATATATAATATATATATATACATATATAATATATATACATATATACATATATACATATATACATATATACATATATACATATATACATATATACATATACATATATACATATATACATATATACATATATACATATA
>Ga0126342_10006491_pt1 | contig 20744 bp, 19 predicted proteins | sample Cyp1metagenome_FD_92528 | JGI IMG/M metagenome (GOLD analysis project Ga0126342, IMG submission 92528) | Coral microbial communities from Lord Howe Island, Old Settlement Bay, Australia - Cyphastrea 1 metagenome | ecosystem: Host-associated > Invertebrates > Cnidaria > Coral ...
GTTTCTAGTTTTCAAGAGAAGGTTGGTCATGTGATACTCAGGGAGGTAAATACTGTGCAAAATGCATCTTACATGAAAATCAAGAATTTAAAGCAGGCAAAGCAAAAAAAAAACAGAAAGAAGAAAAAAAACAGAAAAGAAAAGAAACAAAAAAAGAAGAAAAGCAAAAAAGCAGAAAAGCAAACAGACAGGAAAAGCAGAAAAGCAGAGAAGCAGGAAAAGCAGGAAAAGCAGAGAAGCAAAGAAACAGGAAAAGCAGAAAAGCAGAGAAGCAGGAAAAGCAGAGAAGCAAAGAAACAGGAAAAGCAAAAAAGCAGGGAAAGCAGGAAAAGCAGAGAAGCAAAGAAACAGGACAAGCAAAAAAGCAGAAAAGCAGAGAAGCAGAAAAACAAAAAAGCAGAAAAGCAGAGAAGCAGAGAAGCAGGAAAAGCAGGAAAGCAGAAAAGCAGAGAAGCAGGAAAAGCAGGAACAGCAGAGAAGCAGGCATCCAAAAAAAAATCCTAAACCTGATCAAAAAAGAAAACCTAAAATAATTAGCCCTCCTTTGACAAGTGCAGAAAATTCATGAAAATTCGATATCTTGCATTTTTCTGCTTGAATCCGCCGGGGTGTCTGAGATGATCCACGATTGGCAAAAGTACGCACAGCTCTAATCCGCAGTGCTCCGCAACGCAAGTAGCCATTGAGTTGGCGGACCAACGCGATACATTTTGCGCATCGTCATCAGCTCTACGTGTTGGAAAACTGTGGTCCCTTGCGACGCTACAGCTGGCAAGTGAGGTGGGATATGGCGAGTTCGCAGCGCTAATTGGCCTCTTAACTTTAGCACACGGCACACGGCACACGATACCTCGCCGAAGGGTGCCGATGGTTGCATCATACGGGCGAGACTTCGATCGCTACTCACACTTTTTGCACCGCAATCTCTCTTCGGTCTCAATGTGTCAGCCGGCGGCTACAAAGCAGAGCTGACAGAGTAGCAGAATAAGAAAAAGCGGCGCAGAAATAAACAAAGCTCATGTCGAATCTAGTTTGGGTGCATATAGTTTGCACATGCAAAAAAATTGACAAGTGTTGATGGAAAGGATCTTGACCGGAACTGGTTCTTTTTCTCGCTGCTGAACTCCGCCTTGAGAATGTCACGGGTTTCTTTGAAGAAAACGGTGTTAAGCGTGGTATACCGATACGGTATAGCACCATTACACACGATCGGTTCTTCCCGATAGCTTTTAAATCTGCGCTTCAATCCGCTCAGAGCTCGTCGATGACCTCAAACTTGAAGATGGAGGACTTGTCGGACCCTCTTCGTAGCAGTTCATATCTTTGCAGTTTATATATAATTTATATATGTTCACATAGTGTTTGTATAGTTTTCAGTTTTCAAAGATATATATATATATATATGTGTGTGTGTTTGTTACATGTTAATATAAGTGTCATATGACTTTCATCTCTCATGTTGCTGACATTGGTATACGCTATTGTACGCTTACATACATGCACCATGGACCATGTCTGACGCATCAAGAACAGAAAGTGTCTACCAACAGTGCTATGTGCAGCCAAAATGCTTTGATCGGAACTTCGTGTACATCCTCCTGCTCAAGTTTGCATTTTAAGACCTGCAAGAAACACGCAATCAATGCACGGTTCAACTTGCAACTGCACACCGCTGTCAACAAACTTTAAGAGTATTTAAATGTATTTAAGATATTTAAGAGCAATCAAAGTTAGCTTGCTTCAAACTTGCTTCCACCTCGAGTAAACTTGTTCTGCTCTGGGCTGAGAAGTTGAGGCACCAGCAATTCCACCATCTTGGCCCTCTTGTTTCTCCCTGTCACAATGGGTTCAGGCCGGAAGATCAAGAAAGCAAACGGTCACAACCCACAACCAATCTCACACTGGCAACATTCTCTGCCATCATAACCATCCACTACTATCCGTCCATGGAGCAGTGCCGAGATGAAAACAGAAACAGGCATGAAGTAAAGTAATTCAAGCAACCAAGTATGAAGTAAAAGCAATGTGTGAAGGGAAAAGAAAACAAGGGAGGTGGGCTGGAGAATCATTGAAATGATCAGGGACTATCCACTGCGTCCGTTTGTCAAGTGATTGGTGAAACAGGCTGGCAAGGCTCGCAAGAGTCGGTGGAGACGCCCACAGGGAGTTTCACCTTTCATCAGAACTGCCCCCATCTGCCCCATTTGCCCCGTCTTGTTACCAGACAGTTGACCCTTTTCGCACTCCGAAGCCGAAGCATCCAAAGCTGGGAAAATCCTAGGTTTAATTCGTGGTGTTTTCGCCACCGCGCCGCTGAAACCAACGACCAACTAACCACTGCAACGACTGCAACCTACCCTTTTGATCCTTACCAACAGCCAACACTCTTCTCTCACCCAGGAAAACAGCGCTTGCAACACCCGCCTTGCTGATTGGAGCATCAGTTGTGCTGGATGGAGCCTGTGCCTAGCGACAAACATCTGGAGCAAATGAATGCTGCGGTTGAAAGAGCAAGTCTGCAACGATTCCACAAAGAGCTGAAATATGATACAAACAAACAAACGAAAGATGACCTGCTTATAACCTGCTTAACATATCTTAACATGCTAGGACTCCAAGCCTCTTCGGGAGACCTTGAACTGTCACCTGCAGAACAAGAGTGATGATTAGTGATGTAGCCCGGATAGTTTGATCATGAATCTAGATGAATCTAGACTTCATCTAGACTTCATCTAGATCATCTAGCTGAATCTAGCTCACTACTATTTTAATCACAAATTATGATACCCTGCGGGAAAGAAATGCTCTGTAAGAGCTAGCCAAACCGAGACTCTTAAACAATTCGAGGGATTGCCCTGCTTCCTCGACCGTCACAAGCATGCAAGTGATTAATGCGATGAAGCTCCAGGGATCTGTCCAAGTTGCTTTTCCTTGGTAATTTTATAAATTGGAAAATCGATAAATCTCAAAACATCTGATAACTGGTTGATAACTGAATGAACAATGATGAAACCCCACCTTCTTTGGAGGCTTTGGAGGCGTTGAAGACCAGCACCTGGCGGTCCCTGGCGGTCCCCTGGCGGTCCCTCCGAGTCCCAACGATTCCCCGTGCCCTTTGGACGAACATAGAGACGCCACATCGCTGTCTGCATCGGAAGTCCGGAAGTCAAGCGAAACATCGTGAAATATTTAAAAAAACATCATAGATCATCATAGATCATCATAGATCATCGTAGATCATCGTAGATCATCCAGAAATCCATGATACAAGAATCAACTGCATGTCAACTGCATGAATTGTAACTGGGGAATACTACCTACGGTAGGGATGTAAGTGAAGTCTCCAATCTTTTTTCATCCCTGCGGACGGAAGGTCTGTGGTTTCTGAGGCATGACGCCATGACGCCGACCCACTGGTCACAAAGCGCCCTGTTCGAATTCCTGGCACTGGATGTCCACTGTGGATGTCTCTAGTCACTCTAGTCCACTTCCTCCATCTTCGAGGCCTCATCCGCAGCTCCCTCCACCTCCTCGAGAGGTGGCCTGAAAGTATGATTTCAACGATGCTGAAACGCTGATCTGGCAGGTTAGATTTCATTAGATTCCATTGAAAAACACAAGAGAAAATGCTGAACCCAGGATAACCCAGGTTTGATTTAAAAGACGGAACTGACGGAACTTCAGACTCTTCATATCTCTTCATCTTCCCCTGAGCCAAGTCATCCAAGTCGTCCAAGTCGCAAGTCATCGTCGTCACCAAGGCCCTCGTCATCATCATCGATGGAGAGGCCAAGTTTGATCATGCGGTGGATGCGGCCAGCGAACTGAGTGGGCTCATCCAGGTTGAAGCCAGATGTCAAGAGCGAGGTGTCGAAGAGCAGCCAGATCAAATCCTTCACTGTCTTGTCGGACTTGTCTGCAGCTGCCTTCTTCCTCTGTTGAATCTGTCTACAAAAAACTGTTTCAGAACTGCTTCAAACTCTCATTTGGGTTCAGTTTCTTTTAGTTTCTTTCCTGTTTGGGGCAATATGGCCAGCTATGAACACTCAATCTCATCCAATTGAACCAATTGAATTGATTGAACCAATTGAACCAATTGAACCAATTGAACCCAGGAGCTTAAGCTCAACCATAATGGAATGCTTTGGGTTCACTTCCATAGTCTTCTTAGAGACCATGTAGGAAGTCATGGAGTTGTCACGAAGGGCTTGAGCTTTCATGATGCGTTCCATGTTGGCAGACCAACCGTACTCGGAGGTGGTCAACACACAAGGAGAGTCTGCCATGCGAGAGCTGACGAGGACCTTCTCCACCTTGTCGCCAAGCACCTGATTCTGCGGCATGCCTTGTTGTAAGAAAAAAACAAAGTCGTCCGGAACCATACATGGTTTTAATATGTTTTAATGCTGTGACGTACAATGACAATATCTTCAGAACTCGGCCACTCAGAATGTCATTCAAAAATGCCCAAACCAACAAACCAATCCAAGTGCCTCCTTCATGAGTTTGGTCAATGGCTCAAATTCCGCTTTCAGTTCCTCGATCTTCTTCTTCTCATCCTCGTCATCGATGTCGAGACCCTCCTTGGTGGTGCTCTTCAGCTTCTTGCCATCGAACTCCTTCAGCTGCTGAGTTGCATACTCATCAATTGGGTCAACCTCGGGCGCGCAGCAAAACTTTGCACTTGACTCACTTGACAGTGGCCAAAAGACTGTGCCAACATGTGCCAACCATCCAATCATGCACCTCATCAACTGTCCATATGTGAAAGGAAGTTGGGCATTCTTTGAAAGTGATGGATAGTGAAGGCAACGAAATGGCGATGCATCTTGGATTGTTGGAAAACCAACAACATGATTGCCGGAAAACCAACAACATGGGTCCATGATTGTCAATGAGTCATAATGAGTCAACTTGGAAAATTCAATAAAACTCGCAGTGACAAGATATGACAAGCAACCATGTACAGCACTTCGATTCCCTTCTTGCGGAGGGTCTCCAAGAATGGAGAGGAAGACACTGCAGCAATGCTTTCGCCAGTGATGTAGAAGATGTCGTTCTGTCCTTCCTTCATGCGGTCCACGTACTCCTTCAGGCTGATCTGCTCATCGCCAGACTTGGAGGTGTGGAAGCGAAGGAGCTCTGCAATCTTGGTGCGGTTGGTGGAATCTTCATGCACCCCAAGCTTCAGGCACTTGCCAAATGCTTCGTAAAATTTCTTGTAGTCATCCTTCAGGCGTTCAAATCGAGATGACTCAACAAAACAAGCTAAGAAACAAATATGCTAGTTCAAGGGACCACATACTTGACATTGGTTTCCAGTCTGATGCTAGGAATGTTATACAGTTGTTTGACACATTTTGGAGGACAACAAATCCATACAAATCCTAATCCTAGGTCCTAAAACTTCGTATTGATTGTCCAATGTCAAGCTGTCAAGCCGTCAAGCCGTCAAGCCGTCTCCCTGTCCTTCTTCTCTGCGATCTCTGCGAACATCTCCAAGCACTTCTTCACGAGATTCTTCTTGATCACTCGCAGGATCTTGTTCTGCTGCAAGGTCTCACGGGAGATGTTCAGTGGCAGATCCTCGGAATCCACGACGCCCTTCACAAAGTTCAGCCACTCGGGCATCAGTTCCTCGCAGTCGTCCATGATGAAAACTCTTCGCACGTAGAGTTTGATGTTGTTCCTCTTCTTCTTGGTTTCGAAGAGATCGAAAGGAGCCCTGCGAGGAACGAACAACAAAGCACGGAACTCAAGCTGACCCTCCACGCTGAAGTGCTTCACGGCAAGGTGATCCTCCCAGTCGTTGGATAAGGACTTGTAGAAGCTTGCGTACTCTTCATTTGTGACGTCTTCCGACTTCCTCATCCACAGAGGTTTGTTCTTGTTGAGTTGTTCCCACTCGTGGGACACTTCTTTAATTTTCTTTGTCTTCTTTTTCTTCTCCTACTTGGCGCTCACGCAAGCTGAACGCAACAAGTTACGAACCAATTTGTTTTCTTCCCCAAAACTCAATCTGCCATACCACAAAAAAAAAAAACAAATGGGACTAAAAAATTCCCCTCATTCTCTTCCGGCCACACTCTCCGTCAATCCGCACTCGCTCCCCACGGGTTTGGCAGATTGAACAACAACCCAAGCATCGAAGATCCTTGAAAAAAAAAACTCAATTTGTACAGGGTCGACTGGGTCGACTGTCCTCCTTTTCCTTCTCCTCATCCACTTCTTCAATCTTTGGTTCATCGCCTTCCCCGGGTCTACAGTGTCAGCTCAGCTGTCAAGTCAGTCCGGACAGCTGGGGCTATACATATCGTTTTTTAAATCATATACGATACTAACACTTTAATACGTCCATCAATATATGTGAATCAAACAAACAAATATATGCGTATACAACCCTCTCCATCCTCTCCTCGATATCTGGCACCCTCCTCTACATGACTTGTGTATGTACGTGTCTGAATCAGCGGATATCCGACCCACCCAAATTTCGATTGCCTTCTTCCTTCTTTTCCTCGGCCTCACCTTCATCTTCGCTGTCTGTGACTTCCTTCTCCTTGCTCTTCTCCACGTAGAGTTCGATGGGGAAGCCAATGAACTCAGAGTGTTTCTTGACCAAGTCCTTCAAGCGGCGCTCCTCAAGGAACTCTGACTGATCCTCCTTGAGATAGCAAATGATTTTTGTTCCTCTCTTAATTTCGCCATGCACAAGCTCTGTGTCCTTCTGCGCCTCACAAATCAAAGCAAGGACAGACAACCTTCTATACATATGTATATACATATACATATACATATATACCAGTATATACGTGTTGATACCAGTAGTGCCGCACAAGGCGGCGGCGGAAGTTTCAAACAAAAGGAAGCTATAGGGAAGGTCAGTGCTTGTGATGCATGGATGGCAGAGCGAAATCCATTGATGGACCGAAAGGTGGTTGCAGCTGTGCTTTTTGGAGTCGTTGCAGCGGTCACCTCAACCACAACTGCTGGATGTAGTGTGGTGTAGCAAAGTGCAATGTAATTGTAGTTGCAGTTGTAGTTGTAGCTGTAGTTGTATTCTAGTGTTGTTGCAGTTGTAGCTGTAGCTGGTGGTGTTGTAATTGTAGTTGTAGTTGGAATGTTGTAGCAGTAGCTGTAGCAGTATCTGTTGTAGTCGTAGTAATTGATGTAGTTATTGTAAGTGTTGCAGTGGTAGTGTAGTGAGGTGAAGCGGGGTGGAAGGTGAGTGCAGTGTAGTGGAGTTGCCGTTGTAGTGGTAATTGTAGCTGTAGTTGTAGCTGTGGTTGTATTGTAGTGTAGTTGTAGCTGTAGCTGATGTTGTTATAGTTGCAATGTTGTTGTAGTTGAAGTTGTAGTTGTCGTGTAGTGTGGTGGTATTGTAATCTGGTGAAGTGGAGTGTAGTGTAGTGGAGTTGTAATTGTAGTTGTAATCGCGGTTGTAGTTGTAATAGTTATTGTTGTTGCAATTGTGGTTGTGGTTGTGGTTGTGGTTGTGGTTGTGGTGGTTATTGTTGTTGTTGTTGTCGTTTGTGTTGTTGTCGTTTGTGTTGTTGTCGTTTGTGTTGTTGTCGTTGTTGTTGTTGTGGTTGTGTTTGTGTTTGTGCTTGTGCTTGTGCTTGTTGCTGCGGTTGTTGTGGTTGTTGTGGTTGTTGTCGTTGTTGTGTTTGTTGGTTGTTGTTGTTGTGGTTGTGCTTGCGCTTGTGCTTGTGCCTGTTGCTGCGGTTGCTGCGGTTGTTGTGGTTGTTGTGGTTGTTGTGTTTGTTGTGGTTGTTGTCGTTGTTGTGGCTGTTGGTTGTGGTTGTGGTTGTGGTTGTGGTTGTGGTTGTGGTTGTGGTTGTTGTTGTTGTTGTGGTGGTGGTGGTGGTGGTCGTCGTCGTCGCGTTTGCTGTTGTTGTTGTTGTTGCTGCTGTTGTTGTTGTTGTTGTCGTCGTGCTTGCTGTTGCTGTTGCTGTTGCTGTTGCTGTTGCTGTTGCTGTTGCTGTTGCTGTTGTTGTTGTTGTCGTTGTCGTTGTCGTTGTCGTTGTCGTTGTCGTCTGGCGTGGCGCAGTTGAACGTCCAAGTGTGCGTGATCCGAACATGCAGTGCTTTTACCATAGTGACTTCGAAATGTGCTGCGCGCCACAACAGCGTGCACTTTCTCCACATCTCAACGTCCACAAGTGCTCCGAACCTGAAGTGCTTTGAGCATTTTGACTTGGAAATGCGCTTCGCGCCAAAACGCAATACACTTTTTCATCATCTCAACTTCCACGCGCGGTCCGACAATAATGTGTTTTAACCATTTTGGCTTGGAAATGCCCTTCGCGCCACAACGGCGTGCAATTAGCCACAAAACAGTGGAAAAACACGGTGTTTCGTGGCTTTTCTACCTTGTCGCGCACCTGCGCATCTTCTTTCTTCTGACTCTTTCTCTTCTCTGATCATTTTTCTACTGACTCTTTCTCTTCTCTGACTCTTCCCACCTCTGCTTTTCCATCTGTCCACACTGTCGGAAGTTTGACTTCCAAACTTTCTTCGATTATATATTTCTACGTACTCATGGTACGGTAATTCGTGGGTCTAGCAAAAAATGACTTGTCTCGGAGGTTAGGCACGGTGAAAGAGCCGCCAGCGCCACTCTCCTTGGTTGGCCGAGTTCAGAGCGGAAATTTGGATTGAAAGTTGAAACCTTTGGAAAAGAGGATGGGAAATAACCTAAGGAAACACAGTTCAAACTTTGAGGTTGCTCATTGCTCAATGCTCAGAACAAGCAAGTTTCCCAGATGTATTGCTCGTCATCGTTGTGTTTGCTGATGACTCGCACCTGAAAGCAAGAACAAACACAACCTGGTGGCATGATGTGCACTCATTGGTTTGTGAACTCTAGGGGCTGAGGGCTCTATTTTGTCGAAAATCAATGTCAGATTGAATCATGTGGTGAATTTGTTGATCACGTTTGAGGTTTCTATTTTTTTTCGAATATATAATAACGTGATCTCTCCTGGCTAATTCGGGCACCTTGTCTGAAACCAAATAGGCACTGTAGAAGCCGACACCAAACTGTCCGATCATGCTGATGTCACCGCCAGCTGCCATTGCCTGAACGTGCCAAACTGAACTGATTCATAGCAAAGTGCAAACGTCAAGGTCGCAAAATTGAATGGGGACAAAGAATGGAAAAAGTGCATAAACACATGAATGAAAGAATGAGATGGATGCAAACAGAAAAATGAAAAATGAAAGACCAAAGAAGAAAAGGAGGGGGCGAACACACGCAAAGAAAAAAAAACAACGCAACCCATTTACCAACCAACAATTCCTCCATGCACCCGTTCATTCATTTGGTCACAAACTCACTCAGTGATTCATTATAAAAACAAAATATTGGTTGTCAATTTTGCTTCACATTATGTGGCTTCATTTCGTTTCATGTAATGCCATTTATGATTCAATTCTTCCTTTTTTCAGTCATTTTCATTGACGTCATCGACGTCATCCATTTCATTCCTCTCAAGCCATCCGTTGAATCCATTTGGTCCATGTCGTCCAGTGGCTTACTGGCTCTGACATGTTCGTTCACCCATTCGTTCATTATTTGTTTCCTTCATGTGATTTGTTGGCGTTTCATTCTTCATGTTTTTATCTCATGCATATGCGCTCATGCACTCAATCAATCAATCAATCAATCAATCATTCAATCATCGCCCCATTCACTGACTCATTCAAGCCTTGTTTCATTCTTTCCTTCGTTCACTCACTCATTCTCTTCATGTCATGCATTTAAATCACATCATCTCATGAATCTACATCATCTGGATAATTCATTTGATTCATTCATTTCAGCCATTTGATGACCTTTTGGTGTCACCCGTTTATTCATTCGTTACGTTTTCCTTCATTTCGTTTCATATCATATGTAGTTTTTCAATTCATTTCACTTCGTGTCACTTCACATCATTCAATGTCATTTCAGCTGGTTTCTCTTAATTTCATCCACTCGTATCAATCATTGAATTCGTGCCATTGGTGTCATTTAATTTATGCCGTTCATGTCCTTTTTTCCACTTATTTTATTCTCGTGACATGATTCGTTCGTTTCATTCGATTCATTAGGTTCGTCTATTTTCCGTGTTTTTTGCATTTGGTTCATTCCCCTCCGGACTTCAACCCATTCAGCTCATCTCAGTCACTTCATTCATTACATTCATGTCATGTGTTGCATCCAACTCAGCCAATGATTTTGTTCAGTCCTGCATTCAATATTTTGTATTTGATTTTTTCCGGTTCTTTGATGGGACTGTTCGTGTATGATTTTTCACTCATTTGATTCATTTCATTCACATTTTCCACCCCTTCATCAATGTGGATTCATACACGTACCTCATTCATGCTCTTCACACAATGCAGTTTGTTCCTTTCACTCACACACTCATGATTTTCGCTCATTTGCCCATTTTCGTTCAATAGTTCCGCAATCTGTTCGGTGAAGCATTCGGCCAATGAATCAGACAGTCTGTGCGTGTCAGCCATTCAGCAAGTCGTGAAATCAACCTGCCAATGCTGCATTCATCCATTAGTTGATTTGTTCGTTCACTATTTAGTTAAAACTATATCATTTACGCGATCATTTACGCCATGCTGCCATTCCGTCCTTCATTCACCCAGTTCAATCAACCCCTCCCACTATCAATCAAACATTTTTTCAGTCAAGCATGTTTCTAGGAACATCTCCACCAAGTCAATTTTTACAGCCATTCATGCAAATCAGTAACTCAACACATCATCCAATAAATCAATCAACCAAACATCCGAGCAATCAAGCAATCAATCAATGAATCAATCAATCAAGCCAGCAAACAATCAATCAACCAATCAAGCAGCCAAGCAATCAAAAACTCAAGCAATCAAGAAAAAACAAACACTCAATCAATCAAATCAAACAAATCAAAGTCAAGTCATTCAAATCAAAATCAAATCAAAACAAATCAAAATCAAGTCAACCGAACCAATCAAACCACTCAAAACAATCAAACCAATCAAATCAGTCAATTCAACCAAACCTTACGAGCAGATCAAGTCAATCCAACCAATCACACTCAAATCAGGCAAACCAACCAACCGCTCCACCAATCATCCAGTCAATCCACCAATCCATCAGTCCATCAATCAATCAAATCAAACCAAAATCAAAATCAATGAATCATTCAACCAGGCAATCAACCAATCAATCAATCAGTCAATCAATCAACCAATCAATCAATCAATCAATCAATCATAACCAATCAAGTAAGTCACACCATTCGAACCAATCAAAATCACCAAATCAGTCAACCACACAAGCATTCCATCCGTCCATCCATTACATCAACCAATCAAACAATCAAGCAAACCAAATCCAATCAGTCGATCAAGCTGCCGAGCAATCCAGCAATCAAGCAAAATCAATCAATCAATCAGTCAATCAATCAACCAACCATTTGGTCAGTCAGCCAAGTAATCCTTGAGCCAGACCAAGGCGATCCGAAGCAAAAGCAAATCGAAAGATGCCAAAGCAATCACCGGCGAGAACAGGATTGACTGAATACACGAATGGCCGCACATGGATGGAAGGATGGCTGGCTGGCTGGATGGATGCATGGGCGGACACATCGAGGCAATGACAACAGCACACCCTTGCCTCCATGAAAGCCTTTGTCCCTGACTTCGCAATGGTGCCCAAGTTGTTGATCAACTCGTTCTTGGTCATGCCGATGCCAGAGTCTTCAATGGTCAAGGTGGAGTTCGTCTTGTCTGGAATGATCTTGATGAAGAAATTCGGCTGCGCCTGAGGCACGAGACTTTGGACAGGGTGATGCTGATGATGATGATGATGATGATCATGATGTGCTGGTGGCGACGATGAAGATGATGAAGATGATGATGATGATGATGATGTGCTGGTGGCGACGATGAAGATGATGATGATGATGGTGATGATGGTGATGATGATCATGATGATCATGATGATGATGATGATGTTGACAATGGCGACAGAGAAGAAGAAGAAGAAGAAGAAGAAGAACATGATGATGATGATGATAAAGAAGAAGATGAAGATGATGAAGATTCTGGTGATGAGGATGATGATGATGATGCTAATGGTGATGCTGGTCGAATGGATGATGATGCTGATATTGTTGACGATGATGATGATGATGACGATAATGACGATGATGAGGATGATGATGAGGATGACGAGCAAGCTGATGATGATGATGATGATGACGATGATGACGATGATGATGATGATGAAAAAGATGATGACTGATGATGACTATCATTATGAGGATCGTGATTGTGATTAATCATTGTGATGATTGTTCATCAAACCATGATCACGATCATGTTGATGGTCACGATGAGGAAGAAAATGAAGATGAAGATGAAGATGAAGATGATAATGGTGATGATGACAATGATGATGGTGATGATGATGATGGTAATGATGATGATACTGAAAGTGATACTGATACTGATACCGATGATGATGATGATGATGATGAGGAGGAGGAGGCGGCGGAGGAGGAGGAGGACGATGGCAATGACGATGGCGAGGATGAGGATGATGATGATGATGATGATGGTGATGGTGATGATGATGATGGTGATGATGTTGATGATGATGGTGATGATGATAATGATGATGATCACCATCATCATCGTCATGAAAAGACTGATGGTAATGATGAAAACCTTTGGATGCCAATGATCCACTGTTGATTTGAAAGCTCGATCCTCCCCTTTGGTTGTTCTGCTGTCAAAACAAGATCTTCAAAACTCGAAACTGGTTATCTGCAACGCGGTCATTATTTGTCACAATGCGCTGCTAAAGCCTCAATCTTGTCAGGGTCAGTGATGGACTCGTAGCGGATCTTGTCCAAGGCATCAGAAGCATTGGAAATCAACTCCCTGAGGAAGATCTCTTTGTTGGAGTAGAATGTATTGATGATCAAGCCTCAGCAATGGTTGCTGATGATCGTTGTTTGAAACGCTTGGTCACATGGATGAAAAGCATCTCACACTTTATGGAAAAGCAAGGGGACATAGTTTTGCAACCCGAAGCCGGGCAGCCAACAAAAGCTTCTCTTGAGTAGTTTTTTGAGAACGCACTTGCCTTTCGCGCACTTTTTGGTACAAGAAACTATTTCATGCATCACGAGCACTCTTGGCTTCTACGCTTGGACTCTGGCTAGAGTCTTTCATGCGCATATGTTACACTATGCCATCAGAATCTGCTGCAGGTTGTCATTGATTAATCTCGTCGAGCTTCAATTTAATCTCTCATTCGCAAGCAATTTGCAGCATAATGCAGCTTGAATCTTTCACACCGACCCTATATACGTTTCTGTATGCCGCATACTGAAGCTTGAGCCTTTCATGCCCACTGCCCACGCTATGAGCATCACACTGGAGCTGGAACACCGATACCCATGCTATTGATAGTATGCTGGCTCAGTCTCTCATGCCCGCGCTATTTGCCGCTGCTCAACTTGCATTCTAACGCGTGGCACTGTAACAACTTGCAGCTAGAGCATTAGGTAGAGCATGGCTGTTGTCGTTATCATTGTAATTGCTGTTGCTGCTATTCTTGCTTTAAGACATTGACATGATTTCGGGGCAAGTAGGGCATGCTTTAGCCTCCAAATTGCAGATCTTGTAACGCGAGAGGAGGGTTTGTGGGGAGGGCCTAGCGCCTCGCCCCGAAAGTAAAAGAAAAGGATGCCTTCTGTCTTTGGCATTGGTCGTCTCCTTGTTCTCAGTGGTGTTCTTCTCCCAAGGTCGTTCTCGTTGTGGTTCTTCATCGTCTTCTGATGCTTCTTGGCATTCCTCCCATCCCTATGCCCCCTCTAGGCTACAATGAAGCCGCAATGAAACCACGGTGAAGCCACAGTACGGTCATGGAGGCCAAGAAGCCCAAAAGTCACTGTGAAAGTCATGACAAGCAACGAAGCCAAGGAACCAAAACATAAGAAGCCAAAGAAGCCAAGAAAAACCGAAATAAAATTGAAGAAAGCTACCCTGAAAAACAAAAGGCACTGAAGAGAGAGAGAGAGAGATAGAGAAACACAAGAACTATCAAAAAAGATACCATCCTGTTTAAATCAAGGGTTTCAAAAGCTCTAGAAAGTATACTTCCAAGTTCCCAGGGTTGCGAGGTATCCAACGGCCGCAGTAGCTAAGGATCAGACTCATCAGCTGCTGGATGTCAGCATTGAAGGCGAAAGTCTCTGCCATAGCTGCAAAATTACCCAGGTGAGTTCTCTCTGAATTGATTGCTTTTTGGTTGAGCTTGAGCCAAGCGATGGGAAGGTCCTATTTTTGTTTTCCTACACTTCAAATTGAAAAGATTGGGAGGACAGACCGGACACTCGAATGGTCGGACTCGCTTTCTTTTCCAAGAGCACTCTATGTAGTAGTAACTCAGGCTACAGCCGCTGTAGATGCTAACATGGTACGTTGTTATTAAATAACAATGGGTAAAACAGGTTGGTCGGAAATCACAGATATTCCAAACACACCTGAGATGTTATGTGTCAAGGATGTTATGTCAAAAACTGGTGACTGCCTGGATGACTTGAGCCAAAATTGGCATAAGTCATCCAGCAGTCAACCAAATCTTTTCAAATCACATAAAGACCCTACCCAACCATCCTACTCATATGTTAGAATAAAATTCACAGCATCACAATTAAATAAATGCCCCGCATTATCTTCTGCATGTTTCTGAAAAATCCGAGCGATTTGCAATGATTCCTTGGCACCTCGTTGCCACTCGCCGTAGCCTTGGTCCCCTGTCACGCACACAGTTGAAACCAACGCGATCAAATCAACAGCCCAGTCACATTCCCAAGGATCGTGCCTTAGGGATGACAACCTCAATGGAGGGTTCACCTGGCACTTCCCAAGGAAACAAGATAAGACATGATGAAACGAGTCAAGTACAATTGAAACCCCTAACATGGTACCGCACAAGGTGGTGGCGGAAGTTTCAAGGTTGGGAAACCTATAGGAGAGCTTGGTTGTTGTGACGCCTGGCTGGCAGAGCGAACCCACTGATGGACCGAAAGGTTGCTGAGGCTCTGAGTCTCTCTCTCTCTCTCTCTGTGTTCTGCCCGTCTCTCTATCTATTCCCCTATGTTTCCATTTTGCCTGTCTATCTGTTCATCTATCCCTCTGACTATCTGTCTCGATCTTCTCTCTCTCTCTCTCTCTCTCTCTCTCTATCTATCTGCCTGTCTGCCTATCTATCTGTCTATCTGTCTATCTATCTACCTGTCTCATCCATCCAATCATCCATCCATCCACACATCCATCCATCCATCCATCCATCCATCCCTCCGTCCGTCCGTCCGTCCATCCATCCATCCATCCATCCCTCCGTCCGTCCGTCCATCCATCCATCCAACCATTCCAACCATCTATTCGTCGATCTTCCTATCTATCTGTCTATCAAAATATTTTATCATTCAGCCTATCTGTCTACCTATCTATCTTTGTTTCTTTCTTTCTACGGATCCATCTATCTATCTATCTATCTGTCTGTCTGTCTGTCTGTCTGTCTGTCTACCTATCTATCTATCGATCTCTCTAATCTATCTATCGATCGATCTATCTATCTATCTATCTGTCTATCTATCATATCTTTCATATCTATCAATCCATCAACCTATCCGTCAATCAATCTATCTATCTATCTACCTATCTATCTAACCTAATCTAATCTCATCAGCTGATCTTTTCTTATCGCAGCTAATCTAATCTAATCTAGTCTGAAATATCTAATCTATCTATCGATCTATCTATCTATCTATCTATCTGTCCATCTATCTATCTATTTATCTATCCATCCATCTACCTATCTATCTCATCTATCTGATATATTTATCTAGCTCTCTCATATTTTCACCTATCTATGTATCTATGTATCCATGCGCCTTTCTGTGTGCATCTACCTAACTATCTGTCTATCTGTCTATCATCTTTATCATATCTATCATATCTATCATTTCTATCAGTCAATCTATCTTTCTGTCTGTCTATCTACCCAACTATCTCTCTATCTATCTGTCTTTCTATCTACCCATCTATCATATCTATCTTTCTTTCTAACTATCTAAGTATCTAACTATCAGTCTATCTATCTATCTATCATATCTTTCATATCTATCAGTCAATCTATCTATCTATCTATCTATCTATCTATCTATCTATCCAACTATTCCCTATCTTTCTGTCTTTCTATCTACCCACCCATCTATCATATCTATCCATCTTTCTTTCTAACTATCGAACTATCTGTCTATCTACCTGTCTATCTATCAAGTCTTTTCATATCTATCATATTTATCATATCTATCAATCTCTCAATCTTTCAATCTATCAGTCTATCAATCTATCAATCTATCTATCTCACAGAAAACAAGTATGCGAGACTTCCGAGAGTTGCCCACATCGAAAACGGAGAAAATCTGCAAGGCTTCCTTAAAAACTGGAAGTTGACAACATCAAAGGCCGCAGCAATTCTGCAAGACTTCCTCCAATTCGAAATTGCCAATCTCAAAAACGAGGCAATTATGTGAGCCTTCCACGCTAAATGCATGTTTGCAGATCCCTTCAGACCTCCCACGCCTGCGATCGTTTCTGAAACTGCTACAAAGCCCACACGTTCAGCTCGATTTTGTAAAGGTGCAAAATCCATGCCTCTCATAAAAACGACGCTTGAACACCCAAAAGTCGTTCGAACGTGGTGTGGTTGTACCGCTTTGACTTCGGGATGTGCTCCGCACCCTGCGCTTTTCCGATCTTTTCCAACATCTCAACGTCCAAAAATGGTCCGAGACCGTTACTTTTTAAACACTTTTGACTTGCGAATGTGTTTCGCGCCACAACGGCGTGCGCTTTTTGAACGGCTCAACTACCACCAGTGCTCCGGCCATGAGGTGCTTTTAACATTTTGACTTCCACATCCGCTTCTCGCCACAGCCATATGCGCTTTTTCAAGAACTCAGCTGCCAAAATTGCTGCGGGCATGAGGTGTTTTTGGCGTTTTGACTTCCAAATCTCCTTCGTGCCACAACGGGGTGCAATTTTCGATCTTTCATCCCACTAGATGGCTCCACACCCGCCACTTTAGCAAGCCTACTTGTCGACCCTCCGGAGCCACGAACCATTGGAAAAATGCAATGTTTTGCGACTTCTCTACCTTTTCTTGGACTTTGCTCTTTCTTCTGGCTCTGTCTCTTCTCTTTTTTTTCTCCTCTGACTCTTTCTCTTCTCTGCCTTTTTCTTTTCTGACTCTTTCTCTTCTCTGACTCTTCTCACCATGATTGTTGCATCTGTCCAAAATCGGAAGTTTGACCTCTAAACTTCTAAACTTCCTTCGGTTAGAATCCTATAGGATTGTCGTTACAGCGGAATCCTACTGTACATATTCCGCTCGGTAAAAACGCCTTCTCCGGAAAGTTTCCAATAGGGTCCTGCCATATGGCAACTTTCAGGGCAGCAATTGGCACTTGCATCCACAGCATGTCTACTCTGTTTCAAGCTGTTTCTACTCTTTCTGGTCCAGTATGTCACAGAATGTGGCCTGCAGCTGCTGGCTGTGAGGCATTGACCTCCGCAATTTTCAAAGTTTCCTGATCTTCATCCTTCGAAGTATTGCTAGTGACTGTCGAAAGACCAATCGCCAATCTACAGTCAGTCGTTGGCAAAACTTGTTGAATCCTTCACTGAGACTGCTGCTTTGGCATTTGCATCACCACTGTCACCGGTGTCAGCACTTGCTTCAGTGCTGGCATCAGAACTTGTGTTCCTCAGAGCTACGAATCACTGGGGTATCGCTACGAACAGACGGCATCAAAAGTCACCATCACACAAAAAAATGTGTGCGTGTGTGCGTGTGTGTGCCACTGACTTGTGCGATTTTGTTCCTTTCAAATTTGCTGGTCCTACATCTTCCAATAATGGCTGAGGTGGCAACAACTTGTTACCGATTTTGTAGACCTCAAGCTGACAGTTGTCCCTTGAGACTGGCAAGCTTTGCAACAGTGTCCCCGGGGGGATTGAGCCACGGCCAAGCTGCTTGTGAACCAGCCAGCCGGGGGGGAAGGGGGGGTTGTCAACTATGAAGTTTCAAGCGATTGGAGATTCCAGCCCCCTAATACCTTGCTAAAACAAGAGGGACTTCAGCTAGCAGAAGCTAGCGTGATAAAGTCGGATAAAGTTGGATAAAGCCGAGGCACTGCAAAGCGTTTTTCGCCTTCAGCACAAGCTCGGTTTGGAAATCCTCGCTCAGCCTGCAAAGCCAAGGCCACAGTGCTTCCACAGTATTTCTACAGTGCTTCCACAGTCCTTCTTGATCTTGGAAAAATGACATAGGCGAAGGGAAGTTGCGCATACATCAAATCTTCAAGGAACTGGACATCCCATGTACCATGGCCTCATTTGAACAGCCACACCAACGCTCGTCATCATCTTGGCATGGTACACCACACCCATCATAGACACCCCACTTCGGCACCTGGCAGATTTTCGAACCAACCCATCGAATTGAGGTATATGATACACTATGATACACTGATAAACAATATATGGAGGCCAACAGTCAACATGGGAACTGGGTCAAACCCTGCTGTCATCATGCTCAAAGCATGCCAGTTTACGAAAGGTGATACAGATTTTCTGCGCATTGGTGCCAGTGTATCCAGTGCCAAATGTGGTGATCATTGCCTCGTTTGGGTGTAGGAAACCTTGCGCGGTAAAGCCATGGCCCAGGGCCACCTCAGCGCATCTTGGCAGATTTAAATAGATTTAAATTAAGTCGGTTAAGTGAAAGATAGTGAAAGAAATGAAACTGCGATTCCGGGAGATACCTGGATTTGCAGTGGACTCTTGCGCAATCCAAGACAGTTTCGCAGGACTTTCTCCACTCTCCTTTGTTTGATCTCTGTTCCTGGCAGTGGCATTCCAAAATACAAAGTGATAAGCTGATTATACGCGAACAAAACAGCACGGGGACGGCACATTAAAACTTTAACCCGCTTTAAACCTTCGAACGGTGGCGGTTCGTGGCGGTTCGTGGCGGTTCCACGTGTCTGCGACCGAGGCCCATGCAGCATGCCTTGCCATCGCAAAGTACTGCACCTCGTATGGCCACGTATGGCCACCCGGTCACCACCCAGTCACGGATGACAAGAAAGGGATAGAAATGGATAGAAATGGATGATTTGGATGATTTGGATGAGAGACCCTTGCTGGAGCAAGTTGCATGGAACAAAAGAAAAAAGTGAGCAGAAGTCAAGCAGCACGAGCTTTTACCACGCTTTTTGCAGATTGCACTGTGAGCAAGTGGTGAAACATCAATGAGGCTAACTTGCCTCAGCTCACCTCAATTCAGACTTGGAGACTGGATTGCCATGCTTTGGAACAAAACGGGGAACATCTTGGAACGTCTTGGAACAATGCTGGGCCCCCACACAGCGCTATGCCCTCGCACGCTCGCAACACATGCGGATGTGCAAGGCCCACCTTGGGAGAAGTCACAACTCGACTCGCTGGGGTTGACTTGAGGCACATCACGTGGTTCATGTGTTTCATGTGTTTGAGATGTGAACGTTGACCTTTGGCAAAACGTTTCTTGAGGCCACAACGCGGCTGCCACATTCGGCCCAGGGCAGCGAAAGGTGCACCTCTTCGCTTGAGGCAACACACGATTGATCCGCAACTTGTGTCTCGGCGTGTCTTGAATGTCTCTTTGTCTTTGCCAACACCTCACCCCAACAACCTACAAGTACTCTATGAAAACAATGAAATTGCGAAGTTCTGTGTCATAAAGTTGAAAAATGTGGAAGAGACATTGCAAGAGAGAAACGGTATGAATCATATTAAACTGTGAGATTTTGCTGTATGCCCAGAGAAAGGTGATCCAAGGATATCCCAGGTGCACCTGTGACCTTGCAGGTCCAGCATCACTTCAGAGCCCTGCACTGCCACATGTTTCACCTGGTGAACAAAACACAGAATCAGTCAGAATCTAACGAATCCATCACAGTCCCTGTTACATCTGATGCTACAGGTGATGTCAAGTGATGCCACAAGATGCCACAAGATACGACAAGTGTCGCTGCCACCACGCCTCCTGCAGCTGGAAATCTTCCGTGGGTTTTGCACACAGCTGCTGTTCCTGGTCCCCGATGATATCCGAAGATAAAAGACGACCGACAGTCATCGAAAGTCCACAACGGAATTGAAATTTCACAAGTCTATCATGTTTCCAGATGTTTTCAGCATATGCTCTTCAAATAATTGTCAATGATGTGTCCATGTGCTTGATTATTCTTTGGTCTGTCCTTGAAAGTCTTCAAGCAATTTGGCGTCAGAACGGCCCACCTCAGATTCATCATGACAATACCATCAATCTCGAACACCAGGGTTGTAAAGGCCAGAGATAAGCATCACAGAAATAGTCGTAATGGTCCAATAGTAGTAATCCAATGTTGGATGTGTAACCGAAGGAAGTTTAGAAGTCAAACTTCCGACAATGTGGACAGATGAAAAGCAGAGATGGGAAGAGTCAGAGAGAAGAGAAGAGTAGAAGAGAGAAGATCAGAGAAGAGAAAGAGTCAAGGTAGGAAAGTCGCGAAACAATGTGTTTTTCCAATGATTTGTGGGGTCGAAAAGTAGGCTCGCTAAAGCGGCGGGTGCGGAGCCAGCTGGCCAGATGA
>Ga0126342_10006492_pt1 | contig 20740 bp, 15 predicted proteins | sample Cyp1metagenome_FD_92528 | JGI IMG/M metagenome (GOLD analysis project Ga0126342, IMG submission 92528) | Coral microbial communities from Lord Howe Island, Old Settlement Bay, Australia - Cyphastrea 1 metagenome | ecosystem: Host-associated > Invertebrates > Cnidaria > Coral ...
TTGGGACATCTTGGCTTTGTGTTGGCCTATCTTGGGGCCATGTTGCGCCGTCGTGGGACTATGTAGAACGAAGAAAGGACATCAAAGTGCAAAGAAGCCAGTTTTTCACGGTATTTGCAGTGTGTTTTACACATAGCACGTTTTAGGCCCACCTCCCTCGAAACAACAAAAACGACAAAATTTGGCTCTCGTGTAGGTAAAACGCACTTTTTGCAGCAACTTGACTCCTTGCAATTCTCCCCAAAGAGCAAATTTTACTGTAATTTGCAGTGTTTTTTGCACCTCCTCAACACCCATTTGGAACCCCAAAATATGCAAATCTGTACCGCCCCCCCCCACACCCCCCCCTTTTCACCTACCGGAAAAACTTCCAAGCGTTGGAAACGCTTTCCGTAATCGCAACCCAGTGGCAATTTCCAATGAAGTCAACCCTGACATTTCAGCAGTTTTCTACATCAGCATACTCACAATGATATCATTTAGTGCTATAGATATGCCCTTACTTACTATGGTTAACATCATTGCCAGTTTCCCATTTGATTAGATGAGGAATCAATGCAGCATATTGCATAAGCAAAAAACGGATTTGCTTAAGGGGTCCCGGAAATATATAAAATAATCACTATAGTTTCCCCAAAACCGTTGAAGTTCCATTGGGAAAATAAAAAAACACCTTAAAGAAACCCAGGAAAACATGTTTTCCACCTAGGCATTTCCCAATGGCGCATGTCTTGCAGGGGAGCACAAAAAATAACAAAGTAGTGGAATGCGTGAAAATAGTTGTTCAAAACGGTTTGCTCAAAGTTTGAGGCGTTCTCATTTTATGGGATAGTCCCCAAAAATCAATATAGTTCAACTCTACCTTGGCCCAGGTGAATGTCCCAACCTAATTTTCCACAAAAAGGTTTCATTCCGCAATTGCACATCATGGCGGCTCCAACTTTCAAAGGGGCGTCTGCCGCTGAGTGCCAAAATTTATTGCAACATGCTATCCATATAATTATTCCTATGGTCTGTATCCCAAAGAACGAAGTGTTTGAACGAAGTGTTGGTCTGTGCTCTCGAACCAGACGCCTCAACCCACTGAGTCTGAGTCAACTACATCCTCACTTCCAACGTTTAACAATCCTTATTTTGTGGTTAAATTCTTCTTTCCGTTACTTCGATTTTCAAATAATGTACATATATCTGTATATAGTTATTATATAATACATCCACATACGTACGTATATTTCGTGGATTCATCATTCCATGTTTTGTTTGTCTATGTCTCCCATAACCCTGGCGCTTCCAATTTTCTTCACATCATAAGCGAAGCCAGGCGGCTGCTGGAATTTTTCCTGCGTGATCTTTAAGGTTTTGATTTCAGTGACCTCAGATAGGATGTTCCAGGGACCCCTGCGTTGACTTCAGCGTTTTCTCTTTGAAACTTCAAAATGGCCGTTTAAATAGGGATAGTGATGAGTAACCAATAAATTTAGGGGCGCCCCAGTTTTAGACAAACCAACATTTTGATCATGTAGCTGGTCCTGAGAAAAAACAATCGCAACTGGTAGCACGGTTTTTTGAATCCATGGAATTCATGGCCCTTTGCCAACGTTGAAAATGCCACCCGAAAACCCAGCTGCGTGCAATAGCTGTTTGGCATCAAAACACAAGACCCAATTTTCATAATTACATCGAAAAGATTCGAAAAGAAACTAAAATTACACAGTTGGGTTTGTCTGAAAAAGATGCATACCCTCCAAATCAGCATTTTCATTGTGATACTGTAAATGATCCATTCAACTTGGGGTACCATTTTTCAGACAAACCCGCATGTTAAAACAGCATACCCAACAATCCCAAATCCATACCACAGGAACAGGGCACAGCTTTGATGGTCGCGGAGCGTGGTTCATTCCGCAACAAGGCATTCTCGCCTCGGCCCGACAGGGCCCGACAGGGCCCGACAGGGCCCGACAGGGCCCGACATGTCGGCGGCATCCTGGAATCTATGGGATGCACTCCATTTAGACCAAGGATTTCCCAGCTATAGATGGTGAACTAATTACAATGGAAATTCATGGGATAATGGGAAGAAATTGGCTATTTTCATGGGAATTACCTGGATATTAGCTCAACACTCGGAAAATTTACGAACCGGCATCAATCTTAGATACCTTACAAAAAAATCTAATCTTTGGCTGGTGAGAGCACATTTCCCCATAGCAAAAGATGAAAGTATTAAAGTATCTAACCAAGGTTGGCCCAGTAGAATGAAAAACACACACGAACACTAGATTTGAATGGGTGGGTGAGGTTTCCACTGCTCAATTGCCGAAACATTTGATCTCTTGGAGCAGAAATATGCTCACGCAAAACCTCGGCAAGTCTATTATTGCGACCAAGCCCCGGGCAAGGCTCTTTCAAAAACAAACCCAGGCAAGTTTAAATGGGGTCACATCAGCGCCTGTCAAGCTTCAAAAACTCATGCCAAGGCTCCAAAATAATCTCCCTGCTTCAGCGATGCAACCTTCTTGTGACTACCGCCTGACGTGGCTGAGCTTGCAAAACAAACTTGGGACGCCAAAGGCCAAAAGCTTCAGACTGGCTATCCGTTTGGAAATCCAGCGCTCTTCTAGCACTGTAATTGGGGGGCTCAAAAGACTCACGAACATGTGGCCAGCCAGCTTTGCCAGGATCATTGCGCCATGGGGCCGTTGCTTAAACATGGGGCGCCAACAAGTCCGCAGAATTGGTCAGCTTAGCATCTACGGTAACGATCTGGTTTTGAGGGGTCACATAATTTTGATGTATCCTTAAATGACAGGTTTAGTTCAGGCGTCGTGTTTCCAGTGTGCAGCAGTTGTGCCACAAGAATGTGGGGGAAGTTTGTAAGATGATGCCTGCGGCGTTGTGGGCGAAGAAATACATGGTTCAGGGATGTGCCTGGTCTATCTGCCTGAAACCTCCCAGTAGAATTAGGTGCTAGGAAATTTTCCCAGGAATTTAACATAAAACAAATGGCGGTTGGCGGCTTCTTCAAGCCATTAGATATATATTAGCCAATTATTCACACAAGGCGGGAGGCACTACCACTCGCAGCACGCAGTCACGCAGACTACGGGCATCGAAGAAACGAAACTCGCATTGGAGCCATCAAAGGAAGAGAAAAAACACAGTGAGCAGCTGATTGAATTAAAAAGAAACTTCCATTTAGACAGGACATGGTTACCGCCCACGAAAGTTACCCCAAGCATGCGATTGGCAGGGAAAGGCATGGCAACCTTCCCGCCCTTTATGTAGCCTGAATATGGATTTTCCCATAACGTTTGCATTTTTCGGAAACTTCGCCAGGCATGGCAGGAGTGTCAGGGAGTTTCTTAGAGATGATGTTGAGGGCTTTCCTAATCATAGTGGCATAGCAAGCTGAAGTCAAATCGTTGGCCTCAAGTCTCACTCCAGCATGCCAAGCAGCCCTAGCTGCAGAAAAAATGGTTGGTCCATTAGGATCGGGATCTGCTGGCAGGCAGTTTGCAGTTGGCAGCATCATGGGCATCAAGCAGTTGGTGGTCCTTGCGTGTAGTTTGCTGCATTGGGTACCAATCCCACAAAGGAAAATAGTCATCATCCTAGGAAGAGAGGATCGACAAAAATGGTCTGACCAGAAATGGTTGAAACGGATTGTAGATGAGATTTCCCCCCTGTGAAAGTTCATGGGTGTAGTCTACCCAAATTGTGATGATCCTGGTGTTGGCTGTTCGATCTGTGCCCTAAAAGTGTGACTCAGGTCCTCCTCAACCTTGGTTGTGCTGAGTGACCAAGCCCACAAAAAGATTTCAAAGTTCAAACCATGATCCCACAGTTGAAATACATAGGTCCGTTGAAAAACAACGAACTGCCCAACCTGTGACAACCGCGAAAGTGAAAAAGAAAGTAACCCTGGTGTGTAGATGACTTTCCCGTTCTGTCCTAAATAAGTCTGTCACAGATGATTGTTGATGTGAAACCAACAACATACCATTTTATGATTGCTAAGTCCCCAGTCCTTGCGGTAAAATCTATAATCTGCAGTACAAATTGAGAATTGGTAGGCCCTTCTTATCAACATTTCTCAACACATCCTCACATCGCAATATGTGTCTATATATGGAGGTTTCCTGAAATAGGGGTACAGTACCCCTTAATCATGCATTTTAATATGATTCTTCATTATAAACCAACCATTTTAGGAATCCCCAATTTGTGGAACCCCCATATATGCATATAAAATATTGTATGATCACATATATATATGTTTATACACCATAGGACCATCTATGGGACAGAGAAATAAGGAGCATCTGAGCACAGTGCTATTTTGGATCCTTGAAGCGGCCATCTCGAGCCCAACAACTGTGATTCCCAGGGCCTTCCAACACATGTTCATACGATCATGTCTCATGCCGAAGAGCTGTCTCAAGTAACTTGGAGCTAAAAAAATCCTGATGGATTCCCACTGGAACCTGGCATGAAGCTAAAGGAATCCAAGTGGAAGCTTAAAAAAACACAAAATTAATATATTTGGGTGTTTCTTTCTTAATGGAGACCCCATTCTAACCATGGCCTCTAAGGAATATGAACATCGTCAAATGTTGATGAACCTCCGCGCCTTCGCTGACAAGAACCTCCGCTTCACCCGATTGGATGATGAAAAATTCTCGGCCCACATCACCTGAGTCGTGCCGCTTGGTGGCTCGTTTGTTCTCCCGCTGATTCCAGGGGTACCCGGCTTAAACGAAGAAAAAGATGTGGAAAACCCCATGGTTTCCTTTGGAAAATGATCTACACATGGTGGGTTTTCCACATCGAACTGTTAGTTTACACGAGGCTAAGTAGTGAATTTGCGGATTAAGTTGCTTGCCAGTTTCAGTGGGATGGTTGGTAGTCCTTAAGGACTTGCGCGCCGTGTTTGTGAAGGCAACCAAAAAAGGTCACTGAAAAAGTCAGAAAAGATCGAGTATCATTCTACTACAATCCACCTCCAATATTGCGAATCAACTTGCTGGACACATGTGCACTAGCGAGGCTTTAGCTATGACTTTTTTAATGGATGTGTTGGGGGAAAGGCTTCAAGCCGGGGTTATTTGTGCCGCACGTCCGGCCACCCAGCCAGGATTGAGATGGGCGTTTCTTGCTGACATAGCCCTGGTAAAATAACCCAAAAAAAGGATGGATCATACAATCGTGGTGTGATTCCTGTATCATGGGAGGTCAACGGGATATCTTTCATCATCCAGTATTGAATGCTCTATCAGACTCTGTCAACATCTGTGCAAAACAGCCTAAGCCACAATCAGCCAGCATCATAGCATCTGATATCCCCGGCTTCTCAGTTTCAACTCCCATACACCAACCCAAATGCACAAACAAGGTGGAAACCCAAAAAGTATAAAAGGTGGCAAAAATGTCTGAATCTCGATAAAATGGGTGGAACAATCCATGGGTTAATTCCCTAAAAATGTCCTATGGATTCCCTAAATCTCCTATGATCTTCCCATGTGTTTTCCCACAAATTTTCCAGGATTTCCCACTTAAATTTCTCAGGTTGTCCCATGAATTTCTCAGAATTTCCCAGGATCCCATGAATTTCGCAGGATTTCCCATAAATTTCCCATGAATTTCCCATGTTTTACCACCCTAAAAACCAGGTTCTGCCGAGGAACCCTGGGTGATGATTGTCTGTCCCGCCTTGAAGGGCTGGTTCACACAGGCTGCGGCCAAAATGGGATGCTGATCCTTCGGTAACCTCGATGACGATAAGACGTAGATGTAGATCCAAAGATGGGGAGAAAACTTTGGAATATTTTGTTGGATGATTTTGGGATCAACTTGGGTTAACTGAGATTAGTTAGGATGTGATTATGATGAATTTTAGTTGGATGAACTAGAATCTGATTGGTGGTAACCCCAAGAATATGATATCGTGATCTCAACCAATCATCCCAAAACCGACCAAGATGGGGCTTGCTTTGGCAAGCAAACATAGCGTGCTGGGAAACCCAGGACATTCCACTGCAAAAAAAGGATTCAAACCCAGCCATTTTATGGAGCTTTGGGGCCAACATTGCTATGGGTATGGATGGGGAGGTTTTGGCGCCTGGAAGTCTGCGCAAAATACGCGACATCGAGTTACGGAACTTTACATAATATATATATATATATAACTATATATATATATTTCACTGTTTAGATTATGCTGGTGTGCAATCAAATGTGATGTCATGCAAGCGGATGGACAGTTCAAAAGCATCTTCGAAACCACTTACATCCATTTGCAACAAGCCCTTGGCCACAACGCCTAAGACTGGCTTGCATGATCCCGCCTCATGAAGAGGGGAACGTGTGAGAGAAACGACATAGTTTCCTCATACTTCTTGTTCTCCTCGTGTGCGCGAAATAAATCATGAAGCCCACTGGCTGATCGGTGAATGTTTGAGGCTTCAAATTTTTCAGGGGGTCATTGACACGCCGGGAACATGAAATGGTGAATGTGAGTGCCAAAAATTGAATGCCTGGGAAATGCCTTGCAAATTCGAAGTTCAACCATTTGACCAGCACGAGGCTTTGCAAACATAGACTCCCAGACAGGATGAATTTAAGGCCGCGCTATGAAAAGCCAGCATAGGCTTTGCTGCAATTTCCCAAATGTAAAGCATGAAGCGGCAAGACACATGGTGCCAGTGATTATTCCAACTTCAATTTGACTGGCCATGCCATGTCTTCACACCCCAACACGAAACCTAGAAATGGCAATGTCCATTTGCACTTCGCATCATCAACTGAGAGATGACTCCACTTTTTCCAGCTCCTTTCAGAAGTGTCCATTGGGTACACCGCCTATCAACTAGATTCACCGGGGTACACTGCCTCTTCATTGGAGACCGTGCTTGGTTCCCCCCTTTCAGTGACCCCCCAACAAAAGGCAGCTTGCTAAGGCCTTATTAGTGATTGATGGTGGTTAATAGCCCTTACTAAAGCCATTGAATTTATACTATTGTTTCCACAATAAAGGGCTAATCACTGATCCAAAAATGCCAAATTTCTCAACTATCCCACCTTTGTACTATTTAATAAGCCTTACCCTCTGGTAAACTAACATAGCTATAATAGGTAAATCCACTATAAATGATCATTTTCAATAGCTATGTTAGTCATTACCAGAGGGTATTTGTCTATTGTTGTTTCGTGAGATTCCCATGTTTTCTTCAGCCATGATCCACCTGGGACGTCGCAAAAAAAATCCCAACTGTCCTCCTTGGCCTGTTGCTTATCGACCGCATTGACAGTGCCTTTTTTTTGCCAAACACGGGTGGTGTTTGATACGTTGAGTGGTTCATAAATTGGAAACCTATGATTAACATGGAAAATGATTTGATCACCACTAAGACTTGGATTTGACTAGCAACAATGATGCTACAATATCGCCAACACAACACTGTGGATTTCAGCGGCTAAAATCAAGGTATCAAGGTGGGACTAATATCTAAGCTGGCAAGTTGAGTATGAGGAAACCAAGTATGGGAACCAAAATCTCCAGATATATAGAGATTGGCTCATATCACCGACCACATGGGGCATTTGCCAACAAACCTGGAGATGTTTTGTTGCTACCAGTACCGTGGAGTGAATCTATCCCTTGGAAAAAAAAACCATGGCAACGGGGCATCAGTGACCAAAACCCTGGCGCTTTTTGGGGGTTCGAGGTCCCAGTCCCAACTCAAAGGGCTGCAGTTTGCAAGTCTTGTAACTCCCCATTTTCTGATTTGATTAGATATCGATCCTGATGTAGGATGTGTATATATATATAATTATATATATATATACATGTCTGGCATTCTTAGTATAGGATGTAGTGATAGACATGTATATATCTATACATAGAAATGCAGTAGAAACGATTATCCTCAACAAATTCGCCGAGCTACCGGAAGAGTTCTCTTTCTTTTTTGGGCTGGTGCCACTGCTTTGCACGCACCCCATCCCACTGCGTCGACAGCGCGGAGAACGTCAGGCAGTTTTTCGCCTTCGTCCTAAGCTCTCGATGTTCTTCGGGGAGTTGGGTGTCTGAAGACACGGGAAGATATGGAAAAAAATCAGGAAAATGTGGGAAAATATAGGAAAATGTACAAAGTGATGGTATTGACAATCAAATTTGGGGGTACATTTTCAGCCCCCTCTTTGTCACCGGCTTCAGTTCCAGCAGCGCCTTCAAAATCTAGGAAGGTTTCAGGTAGATTTCTGATTAATTAAAGCAATTTGGTGCTCCCTGTGCACCCAAGATTGCCTAACCCTGAGAAACTACTCTACTAATGTTGTGGGGCCCCATCAAAACATAAGCGACAACACACCACCAATCGGACGAGATCGGACGAGTTGCCTCCGGCACGCAAGAATGCGCAAAAATAAGTGCTCTAGATGTGTTTGGAGCCGGTTAGCCCTGAAGCAAACGCGGCATCTTGAACCGTAAATGGCCACGTGTTTTTGTGCGATTCTCAGCTGGTTGTGACCCGCAGCCCCTGCTTGGGATGATGGATAACCCGCAGGCTGCTCCAGGGGATGGGGTATCTTTTTTGGGTTTACCACATTACAATCTAAACTCGTTTTCTTTGGTGTAGAAGTATCTCATATATATATATATATACACAGTTGTATATATATATATATAATCCCAAGAAACCCCCCCAGGATTACTGGGATGGAAGATTTCCTCATAGAAATTGCCTGGAAAGCGACATTTGAAAGGATCGATCTGTTCGATTCCAAAAGGAGCACTGCACTGCTACCCCACACTACAAAACAGTGCCTTGAAGTACAGCCTGGAATCTTGACATAGCACCCAAAGACTGACATTTCAAGAAGGAAAATCCATCTTCCAAGCTCGTTGTACATCATAAATTTCAGGGAGGCGCTTCCCAAACACTGCAAGAAGCTGAAAAGCTCTGCAACATTTTGGGATCCAATCCGTTTCTATCTCGCCTTGTTAAGTGATATTTCACTGGCTGCCACGGCTTTTGCCATTCAAATGTAGTGGTTTTCCAAGCTCCGCTGTGAAGGAACGCCATTTTGGGGAGTCTACGAGACGCCCCAAAGTGGCATCGTGAATGCCACCGCTTTTAATCAGCCCCCTACTGTAGGAAATATATATACATATACATACACACACACAGTGCCTGACTACCCTCAATGCATTGCAAACTCCGCGTTTTTTTTTCGATTTCCGATAGAGAATTGGGGGGTGAATCCCCTTTCCACCTTGGAACTGTACGTCCCTGTCTTGAGTTCTCCTATCCACTTTTCTATTGTATATCAAATGCCACCAACAGTGGATAGTGCACTTAATAGAGTGGGGTCGAATCCTCAAAAAATGTTGTGGGGTACCCTCTGGTACTTGAAAATAGCTATAGAAAATGGTTCATTCATAGATGATTTTCCTAAAAAATGATGGTTTTCCATGGCTATGTTAGTTCACCAGAGGGTATCGTGATCAGAGCACGAGGTCGGTGACGGTCACGGTGGATTAGGGGATGTTCCAAATTCAATGTACCCTTCGGCCCTTCGGTAATCAAACGTGGCAGGGACAATCCTACATAAAGGGTGTTTTGATGGGAACATCATCTATGAACAATGGATGTTCCATGGCCATGTTTGATTACTGGAGGGTGTATCATATAGTAATATAGTGATTAAGTGTGTATATCCGACTAGTATATGAAATCGGGAAATAATGGGATATGTAACCAACAATCTGATGTATGTGATTTACCTAATATATTTATAAATACACGCCCAGTGCATCGGCAAAACCCTGGCACCTGGATTATTTTTTGATATCCATCCCCTCAAATAAGTTCGTCCGAAAATGTTGCTTTAAAAACAAAATAAAATGGTTTGTCATCATTTTCACATTGAAATGCTTTGGATGGAAAGAATCCTGCACCAGCTGGCAGATGGTAGAAATATGTAGAATCTGTAGAAATCCCATTCTAATCATTCTAATCTGAAATATTTACAGTGTTTCATAGGAATCCCAATAGTTCCATAGTTACCATATGTTACCATCTGCTGCAGGAAATTCATCCCATAACCACGTCGCTTAGCCGCCGCGGCCTGCGCCGGTCATCTGGACGACGCAAGACACCTGGAAGTTCCGAGTTGGCGTCTTCAACTTCTGGTGGATCGATTCCACCGAAGTTACCATCTGGTTAATTAACAGTTAGCTATTGAAAATGGCCATAGAAATAGTTAGTTTTCCCATTAAAAATGGTGGATCTTTCCATATTTTTTGTATGTTTACCAGAGGGTACCATCTGGTTAACATAGCGAACTGGAAAATCCCTGAAAAAAAAAACATGGAGGTTTCAAATGCTGGGAAGATCATCTATGGGCCATGGCTTCCATGGCTATGTGAAATAACCAGATGGTATACCTGGCATATCTCAACTTATGGGCCTTTCGTTCACGCCAGGAAGTTCACTGCCAACAGGCCACTTGTTACCTCCACTCCCAGGCGATCTTGATCAGTGATAAATCAGAAATCCACTGAACCTGGCATGATTTAGGGGATATAAATTGGGGGATATAAATGATATAAATCATAAATGAACCTGGAAATCATAAATCCTAATGTTTAGGGGATATAAATTGAACATTAGGATATCAATTGGGGGATCTACTTCCAGCTCATTGGGGGATATAAATCAATTCGCCTGGCAAACATTTCTCAATGGGGCCGAAAAAATCCCCCAATGCACCGATCCATCATACGGGTAAAAAACAACACGGCGCGTGCGCTTCACGCATGGGGATCCAAGCCATGTGGATTCAAGAGTTCAGGCCACGCGATTTGATTCAAGCCACGCTTGAAGAGATATTTACCCTCTGGTAAATTAACATAGACCCTGGCAGATAGGGGTTGGAAGACTAGTTTCCATTGAACATTGGTGATTTTCAGGGTCTATGTTAATTTATCAGGGGGTAATTCACATAGTCAATGAGGATGGGTGAAAACTGATTCTTGTGTAATATGCACCGTCTGTTATTTGTTGGGTATTGAGCGAACAAAAAATATCAGAAGCTTGCAAGAAGCATATATAATATATACCCAACTGTTTTGTTTATATGACTCGACACTGGTCGATACGCTTGGAAAAACATAAAAACTGGTCGAGACACGTAGCAAACAAAGCAATTCCCTAGGCCATGGCCAGGACAAAATCAGAATACAACCAGTCACAATGACAACACAACAGAAAGGCATAGCATCATTAGCAAAGAAAGAAAACACGTGCAAAGAGGGATATTCTAGCTGGCAGTACAATAACCACACCATGTAGCCTGCAAACGCATCACAAATAACTCTATGAAACTATATACATCAAAAAACATATGTTATAGGCAAAGAATCAACACAAAGGGAAAAAGAAAAACGTGAGGGGTCCCCATACTTGCATGCGCATCCTAGTTGGCAACTGGATACGAAGTCCAGATATAGCTACGTACAATGTCAACCCTGGATTCATAAACCGTGGTTTATAAATTAGGGGGGTACTCCCCAAATTGTTGGTAATCTAATACTCAAATGGTACCTCCCCAATCAAACAGCGGGGTTTATTAATCCGGGATTAACATTAACTGGGTTGTAATCATGGTAAATGATAGTAAATGATAGTAAATGATCGTAAATAACCCATAGGATCCATGTATGCTATATATGGTAACATTTACCATCGATATACCCCCAATGGTAGCATATATACCAGCACCATGGATCCGTCATGGGTAGTGGTAAAATGTGGTAAATGGTGAGTACATCGAAGCAGCCTTCTCCGAGGAACTTTTGATGGCAGTTGTGTCCTCAAACAAGTCGCAGCGCACGATCCACTCCACCAAAGTCAGCCTCGGCCCCGAGGGACACATGGCGGAGGGTACCTGAAGATTCTGGGAAAAAGATGGGAAAATGACGTCTGTTAAGGACATGATAGGAAATGTTAGTTCTGCTTTGGACAATCATGTCCTCAGTTATCTCAGTTTTTTTTGCCAGCTTTAAAAATGCAACCCCCGATGTTTGGACAAAGCCACCAATTTCAGGCATTGATTGCCGGAAGTGAAGGCATTCGGTTTAGGGTTGGTTGCACTCACTGTATGTTCTAGATCTTTTGGGGTTGTTCTATACATACCTATACATACCTATTGTGACATAGACATGTATATATTCTGCAGATCCTCATCTGCTGTGCCCTTGTTACCGCAGCCCGAGGTTGATCGTCAGTTTCGTGTGTTTCAATTCGGGAAGCTCACAATCAACTGAAATTAAGCACTGATGGGTCAACCCCTGAGCTTGGCAGGTTATCCCAGCTGAGGCCTCGGCCTAGTTCATTTCGTATTGCAGGTCTTCGATTTCGGAGTCATGACCCCAACATGATCAAATCCGATCATGGTCAAAACATGGGATTACTGGTGTTCATTCACCCGGAAACCACCCCCCCATAATGGAAATCCTAAGAATGGGTACATAATTAGATACCTATTATGTAATGGAAATCATTGAATTCATGACAAAACCCAATGGTATACAATCCCACTGTTGACTCGACTCTCGCATGAACTCAGAGGTCCATAATGACACAGCCCCGGACTCTGGTGGTAGGGTGTTGACCATGGCATATGGTTGGCAAACCTAAAGGTGTAGTTGCTTGGCTCCCGACGCTTTTTTGGGAATATGAAGACGAGTAGCCGCTCCCTTCTAACCATTAGCAATGGCTTGGATTTTCAAAAGGGCTCAAAACTATTACAAGTTGGAGTGACTTACCCTTCAGCTTGTCCCAAGCTACCGTAATTTCTGCATTTGGAAAGACCTGGTGCGACTTCCTAGATTCCGTGTAGACATATTCCCTATAGATTACCCAAATGCTTCATGATGTTGACTCTCTATTTGAAAATGAAGAATCACCTTCAGCAAACCCAGCATTATACTTGTTCGTATTGTTGATTGCCCATTACTACTAGGGTATCAGTAACAATTATTCTGGCAGAAAACCAAAAATAATTGTTATCATTCTTCCCCGTCCCCCAAAAAGTGGTACCCTCTGGTAATGACTAACATAGCTATGGAAAATCCCCATTTTTAATGGGTAAATCCACTATGTCTATGGCCATTTTCAATAGCTATGCTAGTTCACCAGAGGGTATCAATAACAACTAGTTGATTGTCCCTCCCGAAAATGCCCTGTTATTGATTAATCGATCGCCCGCCCAGCCGCTCAATCCCCTCGCCGAGAGCAAGGTCGGCAAGGAGAGGTCCCTGGTACAAGGCAGCATCAGCCATGAAAAATGGACATTTTGGGGGCGGTATTCTCCATTGAAAAATGAAATCATCCAGGGAAAAACAAGAAATCGTTGGGCTTTCACCCGAAACACTGGAAGGTTTTATAAATGTCCAATGAGTCCAATCTAAATATGATATAATATTATATGTATGCATAATTAATATATATATATATATATATATATTATTATAAACAGTTTATGTATGAATATATATATATATATATTCATGTATATATATATATATATTCAGATGTATATATATATATATATTTATATGTATATATATATATATATATTCATATGTGTATATATATAATTATATATATATATTTGTGAATTTATAGGCCTTTGATGAACAAACATGACGATTTGCCATGGGATTGAAGGACTTTGAACGACAAAAAATCAGATGTGATCAAAATTTAGGCGTTTCCACTAGAACATGGAGATTCAACTGGTTGTACCCTCGGGCGATCAAACATTGCTGAAAAATTCCCAATGTTTCTCCACAAGACATTCCTGAAGGAAAGTATATCTTTACATTTTATGCTAGAATTCTGGACAAAAAAACATCAACATGTCTGAAACCAGCAAGCAGAATTTCAGGGCACGGGTCAGGTCAGTCCCCCCCCAAAAAAAAGGGAAGCACCTCGAACCTGGCCCGTTCCGATAGCCGCAAGCTGCTTGCCGCGGCCAGAAGCCATGCTGGCGCGGCGGCACTATCGAGGTCCAGGCAGATGAGGCCTGATGGGTTCCAAATCACTGGATGAATGGAGGGAATCCACAGATCACCATGGTTATTACCCTATGGTAATTTAACATAGCTATTGAAAATTGCCATTTATAGTGGATTTACCCATTGAAAATTGTGATTTTCAATAGCTATGTTAAATTACCAGAAGGTACCATGGTTTTTACCCCTAAGCTGGTTGGGGATTCAACGGTAAATAGTCCAATATATAGTGCCATGATCCAATTCTGGAACTCAACGGTTGACATTTCCATTGGAAAAATGAATGAAAATGATGAAAAATTATGAGGAACTATGAGAAACCATGATGATCATCATAGGATTTGTGGGTATATAATGGTGGATATATATATAGCCTATGCTCAGACAATGCCAAACATCTCCAAAAATTGGGGTGATGAACCATGGTTCTGGGTGACTTGAAAGTGGCAGGTCCATGCGTTGCCAGCTGTTGCGATGGGTGAGAAGGAGCTGCTGACTGCCAGGTTTGATGACTCCATGGCCATTTTGCGAGGGAAAGTGATGATAGACCCTTGGATTTTGGGATTGCCGATTTTGAAACAACACCAAGTGAAAATTCCCTCAACCCCAGGAGTAAACCGAGAGTGAACCCCTTGGATGGGGTGGTTCCACCACCGTGTCACCTGTGTCATTTGTCGAAATGGCAAGTCCTGAGGTCGTTCTACCTTCTTTTGTAAGCCAACACTGCAGAAATCCTATCTTTGCTGGAAAACCATCGACTGTTCGGTGTGAATTTCCATGGAAGGCTAGACAACGTTCCTGACAATTCCCATACCTTGATGTGTAATCCCTCTGGTCCGTCCACTCATCTTTCATCACAATTCATCAACTTATTTCGCAAAGTGATTTGGGGTTGGATCCCCATACGTTTTCACAATTACTGGTTGGTGGTTTTAACCATCTGGAAAAATATTAGTCAATGGGTGGGATTATCCCATATATTATGGAAAATACAAAATGTTCCAAACCACCAACCAGGTTATTTCACTATGATGTTATACCTTCCATCATCTGAAACGGTGAAGAAGTTGTGATCCAGGTCACCATCTTATGAGCCCGGAAGTGCCAAAAAAATATGCGCCAAAGATTCCCAACAAAAATTCCCAACATAGATCTGCGCATCTCCCGGGGAAATGGGCCGTGGACCTTGGTCATTCTGCAAGTGCTTCAGCTTTTCGGGACAAGGCCTGCGCTGGTATCCCCAACTTCCACCGTATCAAATTGGGATTTGACCCCACAAGGACTGCGTTGTTCAAAGATATGTGATAATTTGAGGATGGTTTCCTAAGTCATAGGGGTACCCCTAAATCATCCATTGGAATAGGATTTTCAATTATTAACCATCCAGCTATTGGGGACCTCCATTTTAGGAAACCTCCATGTGATGATTCAAACACATGTGCTTTTCAAGCAAATGTGATGCTTATGCCTTGATTTAACCATTCAAAGCAGGGAGATCACAAGGAATCCAGAAAGTACAGAAGTAATGAAGTAAGGATGTCAGATGTCACCACGCAAAATGCGTCTTGAACCAACACAAAAATGGGGGGATGGAGCAGCAAAGAAGGGAAGATTTTCGTAATAGTGGTTGCAGCGCATCCGTTACAAATCAAATACTCCTTGTGGATCATAGGCACAGATATGTTGAAGGGAAAACTTCTGGCTTTTTTGTACTCTGGGTGAGTTTTACCTCAACAACAGTTGAGCATCTAATTATTTAACAATGATTGGGGATATCAATCAACATATGTATGAAACCACTAGAAATTTCATTGGGATTACTGTACATTATCCCCAAGATTTGTTGGTTCCCCATGATTGTTGTGAACGTTGAGACCATCACAATGGACTATATCCTTCTCCCTCCCAATTACATGGCCTTATAGCATATCCTGGGATACATGTACATGTATACATATGTAAGCATGCTGTTGTCATAGTTGTATTTCCCAAACTAACCACGTCCCCAGAAAAAAGCCACGTTTGATTGTTGATTATATGTGCCACTGAAAATTTGGTTTCGGGTGTTTTTGGCTTGCTGTCTGTACCTAACTATCCAGCAGGTTCAATCAATTCTAACCTATATTCCTCACTTTTGGTGATCTATATTTAAGACCACCAACCAACGGTTTTGTCTGACAATGTTTTGGGATAAAAACACACGTGCCATCCACTGGCTAATCATCATTTTCCCCTCTTGAATTGCTTGAGATCTATAGTGATTGGTTAATGATGATTCCCAGAGTGTGTCACAATAATCCCCATAAACCAGGTAACATAATCCCCTATGATCATCAACCAACCACAATTTGTCAAATAGATTCCCATATGTTGTGATGGTGAATCGGGCTTCAATATGCTTCAATTCAGTTCAATGCCCAGAAAAAATGAATCAATCAAGGTTCTCAAACTAATCCTTCAAAATGCCGATGTTTCCTGGTTGGTGGTTTTAACCATCTGGAAAAATATTAGTCAATGGGTGGGATTATCCCATATATTATGGAAAATAAAATTCATGTTCCAAACCACCAACCAGATTATTTCACTATGATGTTATACCTTCCATCATCTGAAACGGTGAAGAAGTTATGATCCAGGTCATCATCTTATCATCATCTTATGAGCCTGATTTCTCAACCATCCACAGTACCCTCTGGTAAACTAACATAACTATGGAAAATCACCATTTGTAATGGGAAAACTCACTATAAATGGGGTATTTTCAATAGCTATGTTAGTCATTACCAGAGGGTAGTTCAATCCCTATTTTCCGTGGTCTCACCGGATGCACCTGCACTGAAGCACCACCGCATCACCTGGATTGGGTCTCTTCAGGGTCACACCGCCTCCGGCGGAAAGAGCTTGAGGTTTGCGTGAAAAAAGGTGGATTTAATGGGATATTTATGGAAGAAATGGGATATTTATGGGAAGAAATGGGATGTTAGCTCAATCCATAGTAGGAATATTTAGTATCCAACAAGTACAATGGGGATTAATCTCAGCTGAATGTTCGTGGAATATGAAGGGGATGGTATATTCATTGAAAAATCATGTGGATTTGGTAGATTTCACCAGCAAAAAATGATTTTTTACAACCAGTGATATTGGGATCATCACATAAATCTGTGATGGGATATCACAAACCAACTTGATATGATATTCTAGTTGGTGGTTTTAACCATCTTGAAAAATACGAGTAAGTCAAGTCAGTTGGGATGATGAAATTCCCAACTGTTTCTGGAAAGTCATATAAAATTCCATGGTTTGAAACCACCATTTCCCGTATTTGGGTGTGTCTGAAAATGCTGTTTACCCAAAAAAAATGGAGAAGATGAGGATTGCCGGCGCCGGGCACCCCGGCAGGACAAAAAGAAGTCGTCATGGTGAAGTCATGGTGAAGCTGGGACTTCATGTTCCCCAAGACTCATGAAATTGGAATGCTCATTGTACTTCAATGATTATTTGGAAATATGGAATACATAATATGTATATAATTGTATATATATATATGATATAATATGACATATAAAATGATATAAGATATCTCAAGACTCATGCAACCATTCATGATCTTCCTCAATCAAATATTTCGTATTTGGATATATTTGGCTCAATGATTTTCAAGCTGTGGTTTCGCAGGTCTATGAAAACGGCGGAAAGGAGTCCAAATTTTGACATGGGGCACCACTTCCCCTCTGGGAAGCAAACGTGGCAATTGGAATCCTCTACACATGGCGGTTTTAATGGGAAAATCGTCTGTAAACGGTGAATTTTCCATTGGTATCAGATATGTTATTCATACCAAGATCTTTTCTAGTTGCAGCTTACGTATATACAATGACAATATCCACAATTATGTATTGGCCATCTGTTTCTGGGTCAAGTCAATGGGTATCAAGAAATTACACCATTTGTCCCCGTTAGTTACCCCAGTTTTGCGGGAAAGGTGGTTGATTGTGGCCTTTTTTTTAGCAACCCCAAAATAGACTAAACACCAGGAAACCTGGACATATATGCAGTTCATATCATTCCGAACATCCTGGAAACACCCATTTTTTAATGTTGAAAAATGTTGAAAACCTGAAATTCAATGGATTGGTTGATGGGAAACTCTACAGGAAACCATGGTTTTTACTAGTTTTTACTTCCCATGAAATATAGGTTTTTCCCCTAGATTTTCCCCTTAACCAATCCAATGAGAAATCACGAACCAGTCTGACCAGGATTGTGTGTGACCCAAAATGTTCGCCATCCGCAGTAATACACTCATGGTTTATGAAACTGGGCATGCCCGCACGAACGGGATGATTAATTTTTATTGTTGATATTTGGGGATGGTTTCTCATTGTTTTTCCACTATCTGGGATGATTATTCAATTCCAAACCAACATCAACATTACCATATAATATTATTGGATGATTGTCCAGGATTATGAGTTTTATAAAATGGAGGTTTCCATAAATGTGGATATATACCCCTAAATATGTTTTTTGATTTTCCATCAAAAACAATCCATTATTATGTGGATCCACCATTCATGGAAAATCCCAAATGATCACACCCTGCCTCCATCGGATGCCTCGAGGCAAGTCTTGCGGAGACCCTGCGGTTTTCCGCAACGCGGGTATTGCGCAATGGTGGTTTTGGTCTCAAGAGATTTCAAGAGATACACCCTCGTAATGGGTTCTAGTTATATCAAATTGATTCTTGGAAAACTATTGGACATGGACCTTGCTGAGTTCCATATGAAATTTGGGAGCTGTAACTTTGGATGGGTCCCCTGAAGAATTCACTTGTTTTTGAAATCGATAAAATGCCCACAGCCAAGGTTCACCCCGTTTGTTGCTTTCAACCGGGGTCAGAACCTTTCGCAAAAAAAACAATATACATGGACCTCCAACATGCCATCTGCAGATCGGGAAAGACATTCTGCCAAAAAAATTGGGTTCCATCTTTGGTACACGGGGCGTAAATGTTCACTTTGTTTGTTCTGAGCATCACCTGTAAATGGTTGTTGCATCCGCATAGTCCTTGCAGGTGGCACTCAATCCATCCCAAAACGATGGTTTGGTAATGGAATTCTGATAGATGGGGCTCGCGAACGATAGCTAAATTGCCAATAACATCTCATAACTGTGGTTTACAGTTTTTATGTATATACGCGGAGAACCGGAAGTTTGCCCGGAACCTATGCTTTCTGGCACGAAACGGCCCTTCTTTTTCACGGACCCCACGAAACGCGCCATGAAGCATTTTTGTGTCGTACGCGTGGCGAGGGGCCACACCTCCATCCCTGCAAGGCGGTTAGAACCGCGGATGAAACATGTCTTAAAACCGTGGGAAAATGGGATACAGTACATTTTGTCACCTTGGCCGAAAGTTAGGTTTTGCGGACGCTGTCGTGGCGCGAAGCACATTTCCAAGTCAAAAGTGTAAATACAGAGGGGTTCGGATCACTTTTGGACGTTCAGATGTCGTTTTGCGTGGCAGGCGCAAGGGATTGCGCACCTTGCCAAAGTGAGCAAAACGTGAGGGGTTTGTAGCATGTCGAAAAGCGATGGCAGGCGTGGGACATGTGGATCCTCTGGCAAGATGCATTTTCCGTGGCAGGCGCAGTACAAGAGACATGTTCGAGGTCCGGGCGCTGATTTCCTGAGAGGGGTTGCATTTTGGAGGTGGTGGTTTTAGTATTCAAGAAGCTTAAAAATCAATAAACATAACTTTTCGGGGTCCCACATTGTAGCTGGTAGATGTGCGGGTTCAAAAGAGTGGAACGGAGAGTGGTTTCACCTGGGCATGTCTCATGGGGTTGCAATGGACCATGCTTGGAAGGTCGCCACCAGGAAAAGGAGGTCAAAGACTCTTGAACCTTAATTTGGTTTGATCAAAATTGCATTAGGGCCTTGAGGTCCAAAACATCCACATCACCCAGATGGTGCTTGGAGTGTGCAAGAGGCCAGCCTCTGCATCACTGGCTGCACTGGCTGCGGTACCTGGTTCCACCTCCAAGTCAACCTCCGTGCACGGCAATGCAGGAGGTGGAGGTTGCGGCGACGCAAGTGTGTCTGACTCAACGCGGAAAACCGTCCACGGCACCAAGAAGGACAAGATGAAGGCCATGGCAAAAAGAATGGCACCATGACATCATGCATCCCAGCATTTCCAGCCCTCAAGCAAAACCGCAAGTTCGGCAGCGGTGGGAGCGCCATTTGACAGGAACACTGGGCCGCGGATGGGCAATGGCATCGAAAGAATGAACAAACTAATGGCGATGAAAGGAGAGAAAGCTTATCAGCAGTCTGAGCAATCGGAAAGATTACAGTGAACCTACTCCTCTTCATGGGATGTTGCTGGAAGTGCCAGCTGTGGCAACTCCTCTCTTTTCGGGTGATATTGGGGGGGTGGGACTAATCCTAATATCAAATATCAATAATTACATCCGGTATATTTACATAATATCATATATATACAATATCATAATAAACATATAATATTCAGAAAAGGACGCTGTGCGCCCGTGCGTTTTGCACTGTTTTCCTTGCAGTGTTTTGCAGTGTTTTCCTCTTGCAGTGTTTTCACATCATCAAAGGGCCACAATAGGCCACAACATGCCCAAA
>Ga0126342_10006493_pt1 | contig 20740 bp, 21 predicted proteins | sample Cyp1metagenome_FD_92528 | JGI IMG/M metagenome (GOLD analysis project Ga0126342, IMG submission 92528) | Coral microbial communities from Lord Howe Island, Old Settlement Bay, Australia - Cyphastrea 1 metagenome | ecosystem: Host-associated > Invertebrates > Cnidaria > Coral ...
GGCATTTGCTGCGATCCTGGCTGATGGGTCAGTCGTGACTTGGGGCAATCCAGAGAAAGGTGGTGATAGCTCTGCAGTCCAAGATCAGCTGAAAGGTGTCCAGCAGGTTCAAGCAACGTGGTTTGCTTTTGCTGCGATCCTGGCTGATGGGTCAGTCGTGACTTGGGGCAGTCCAAGCTCTGGTGGTGACAGCTCTCAAGTCCAACATCAGCTCAAGGGTGCCCAGCAGGTTCAAGCAACGTCTGGACCGTCTGGTGCATTTGCTGCGATCCTGGCTGATGGGTCAGTCGTGACTTGGGGCTCTGGGGCCTCTGTTGGTGACAGCTCGGCGGTCGCAGGGCAGTTTGCATATGGGTTTGTCTGAAAATAGGGTATATTCCCAATTATAGCCATTTAATAGGGATAATGATCATTAACCATTGGGTTTAGGGGTACACTATTTTCAGACACACCCATATGTGCAACCATGTTGTTGAAAAAGTCGCCATTTGCTGCAGAACATTCTGCTGCGTTGATTGATCGGCGCGATTCATCCTCATCCCAATGGAAGGTTGAGGTCAACTTTCACCTGAATGAATCCTTGGTATGGTTGCTCAACCGAGAAACCACATGGTGGTTATAGCGGTTATACCCAAATGGTAGGTTTTCCAAATGGCCAAATGGTCAGAAACATCCCTATGAAAAATTCCCCAGTGCTCGGGAACCCCGAAAATATGTCTATCCAAGAATTGGATGGTTAATGAATATTTAACTAAGATCAGTACCAACTAATCTATATTTTTGTAATGGCTAATCTACCATCTTCAGTATCAGTACCAACTACTCATCCATTAATGATTAGTACCATATAAAATACTAAGATCAGTGGTACTATTAATGGTACTATGAATGGTACTATGAAAATGCTACTTAGTTGGTAATATTCAATATTCATCCACTAACATATATGGGTGTGTCTGAAAATGTCGTGTACCCCTTTTTCCCCAATGGTTTTGCTGATCATTATCCCGTTTTTAAATGGCTATGTCATTGGGAAGATTAACCCAACATTTTCAGACAAACCCATATCTTCCAATACTAAATCAGTGGTCCCCCTGGGGTTTTCACCTTTGACGTCACCAGTCCAACGAGGCTCCATCGAACTGGCGGCGGATGAGCCGGTGGCCAGTTGGACTCACGTGGCTGTGGGGAGCCATGGAAGCCACGGTGCCATGGAAAAGGTTCTGATAGTTACCCGGCCTGGAAAACCATAGGAAAACCATAGGAAAATGGAGGGTTTAATGGGAAAACCATAGGAAAACCATAGGAAAACCATAGGAAAATGGAGGGTTTAATGGGAAAACCATAGGAAAACCATAGGAAAACCATAGGAAAATGGAAGTTTACCCTCTGATAAACTACTAACATAACGAACTGGAAAGATCCACCATATGGACCATAGCTGGGAAAATCCACGACATTTCGACTGGGCCATGGCTTCAAGTTCGCAAACTGTGAATGTTTACCAGAGGGTACCGCGATTTGCAAGGGATTTCACCCACTCTTGGTTGATGAATGTTGATGATATAATTACTTATTTCACTGGATTTGACGTGATGGACTCCTGGCGCACCTGAATGCTAAATTTACTTGGAAGTGCATCAAAAACATCGTCTTTTTGTTGCTGAGTTTATCCCATTCGTAAATGGCTTGTAACATGTTCTAACCTGATCTAATTCAGCCGATGCCAACTGGCACAGTCGTGGAAGTCCAGTCACATTGTCAGCACGATGTTTCTCAGAAAGTGGATCCATAGATGGAACTGGTTGTTCTGTTGGGCTTCCCGACATCGCCTGCCCAATGTCACCACGTGTGAAGCTTCTCGTTGGCCATCTTGCCGATTTGTCCGGAGTAGAATACAGTGAACACGGAACCAAGACTTCCTGATATTTGATCCATTTGAGGATCTCAAGGCCAAGGTTTCCTAACAAATTCCTGGAACCAAACCAGCGACTTTACGATTCTTAAGTCTTACTGGTCCTTCCATTTTCCCTAGAGATTTCTCTAAGATAACCCTACGGCAATTTCTAGATGATTTACCGTCGACCCAAAAAACATCGGCAGTTTAAATCGTTTTTTTTGGCAGAATTCTACTTTTCTATCTTTTTTGGGATGACTTTTCATACATTTTCAATGGCTATGTTGGATTACCAAAGGGCAATCCCAGGTCAATCCCAGTTGATGGACAGAGTTTTTCCAGGTCTTCTCCAAATCAATCCTGGCAGAGCAAACCACGCCACTGGGCGGTCCCATCATCCCTGGGATATTGTGGAGAATTTCAGCAAAACTGAACATTTTTGTCAGATTTACTGGTTGGTGGTGACTGGAACCATGGAATTTTACGAATGACTTTCCCATCATACTGGGAATGGAATAACCATCCCAACTGACTATATAATTTATTTTTCAGAGGGGTAGGTATACTATACCACCAACCAGTTTATATGATATAAATCTTATAAATCACCAGCTTTGCATGGGATTTCATGGGGACTTTCTGGGGATTTGTCGAAAAATCTCATGGCGATTCCAGTGTCCTGAGATCCTGGAGATTTCATTGAGAAGCACATGGGAATTTCATGGGATGTCTGTGGCGATCTCTTGGGATATGTAGAATGAGTGGGATAAAAATAGTTATCTAATGGGATTTTATAGTGATTCAATGTGATATTAATGGGATTTACCCTATGGTAATTTGTTACACAGCGAACTGGAAGCCATGGCCCAGTCGAAATAGAGGATTTTCCCAGCTATGAAATATGGTAAAAATCTTTCCAGTTCGTTATGTAAACGTTTATCAGAGGGTACCCTCTGGTAAACTAACATAGCTATGGAAAATCACCATTTTTCATGGGAAAACTCACTATAAATGGCAATTTTCAATAGCTATGTTAGTCTATCAGAGGGTAACTATCAGAAGTAGGAAATCATGGGAATATGATGGGATCAACCTCCGGCAGTATGATATTAGGATGTGTCTTAAAAAACCCAAAAACGACGACGACATTTTTTGCTGTAGGGAAAATGACGAGCCCATTTTTGTATTGCGGCGCCCTATCTTAAGACAAACCGACATTCGGAATGGTTTCTGGCTGGTGATCTGAGCAGTTTTTTTTTTAAAGAGCCGGTTGATTGAGGATTGGATATACCCTCTGGTAAACTAACGTAGCTATGGAAAATCACCATTTTTAATGGGAAAATCCACTATAAATAGCCATTTTCAATAGCTATGTTATATTACCAGAGGGTATAGGGGACTATATAGTACCCAAAATATATTGGGTGTTGGTATTATCATGATCTATTACCCTCTGGTAACTGGGTCGTCATGTTACTTGCTTGGATCGTTTTTTTTCGTTCCACCCCTGGGTGATGTGAGGCCTGCAGCCTTGCAAATCCACGACACCGATGCACTGGTGGAAAATGCCGCCTGGAGAGAAACCGGGGGCCCGGGGCCAGGGCGGTGAGACAGGAAACTGCTTGGAGGACCTGGCGGACCCGATCACCATAGGGTCGAAGATGAAACACGGGGGAATCAGGGGATTTTCACCAGTGGGATGAGCCTTAGACTCTTAGACCTGCCATGGGTCATTTTTTTTTTTAATCCTGGAGGATCAAGATTTGAGAGAAGTACCCTCTGGTAAACTAACATAGCTATGGAAAATCACCATTTTTAATGGGAAAATCCACTATAAATGACCATTTTCAATAGCTATGTTTGACATAACCAGAGGGTATCAATGTACACCACTTGCAGTGCCCATTGTTGGGTGCCCATTCCGTTTGATCGATCGCTTGGTTGTGGGAATGGCAACAGACGACACTCCCAGCAACATCCAAAAGCGATCATAGAAAACACATCCAAGTCATCCAAGTCAGTGCCAGTATCAAGTCATATTCAACATATTTTTCATATGGATCAATTTGCCCTCTGGTAATTTGTTACATAGCAAACTGGAAAATCACCACCATGCTATGTAGCTGGGTAAATCCACGACATTTCGACTGGACCATTTTCAATAGCTATGACCATAGTTGGAGGGTAGCAATTCACATCCATCCATTCCATCTGTAAAAAGTGGCATGGCACGCAGATTCACCAAATTTCATGGAGAATATCATCATGAATATCCCATTATCATGATATTAATTGACATCAAATAAAGTATCATCAATAAATATGACATTCATGATAAGATTGCAGTATCAGTATCATTATATTCACTATCATGATATTCATTATCATGGATTAATGGATAATCTTATCATATTTATCATTAATAATTCATGAAATATTCATCCATAATTCATCCATGAAAATTCATCCATAATTATAAGAAATTCATGATCCACAAATAATTCATCCATTGTTCCCGAAAGATCATCCCTGTGCCCTGCCGGCTTCCACGGACCACTTCGAGGTGTCGTTTCCCGACCTGGACCTCGACAGTGGACAGATTGGTGGAACGTTGTCCTGGCGCGGAGCGCCACGGATTCGATGGGGGATTGAAGCAGCCCCAAAATACGGAGATTTTGAACCAACCATAAAAAAGAACTTGGGATCATGGGAATTCATGGGAAGCTATGGAAGGAAAAGAGCCAATGATTTTCAATAGCTATGTGAAGTTACCGGAGATTTCTGGGAGTGAATGGGGGATTTGTGGGCAGTAATGGGGATGAAAACCATGAAACAGAGGGATATGATGAGGTATACCCTACCAGAAATTTAGGGGGATGAATGTCCACAAATCTCAGCTGTTTTGACCTAGACAGAAGGGGTTTTCAGGGTTTTGACCTGTAACCATTTGACGAAACTAGGGACAGATTCATCAGATGGTTCAATTCCTGGGATCCACACAGCCATAGGGCACCATCCCCTGGCACTGATCATTTTTGGTGGCAGATGGTACTTGGGGGTTATGATTGTGGATCCCACGCTAGCCTTCGCTGGTAGATCCCACATGGGAGCCTCACCATGGTCTCGTCTCGTCCTGGTCAGGGACATGCCCCCTGATGGCTCTCTAGTGTGGACCTTGGGAATCCCCAGAGTTGCCGGATTCGATGTGGGATTCTGATCCATCCGATCCACAAAAATGGGATTGAATAGGATTGAAGCCCCGAACAAAATACCAGGATTTGAGCAACATATACCCTCTGGTAAACTTTCACATAACTATGGAAAGATCCACCATGTTTAATGGGACAATCCACTATTTCGACTGGGCCATGGCTTCAATAGCTTTTTGTAAGTCATAACCAGAGGGTATATCATGGTATATCCCATTAATATCTCATTGAATCACTATAAGATCCCATTAAATCACTATAAGATCCCATTAAATCACTATTTTTATCCCATTAAATCACTATAAATCCCATTAAATCACTATAAATCCCATTAAATCATGGATCATGTGGTAAAACCACTGCCGTTGGCTCCAAGTCTTAAGGAGCGTTGGCTCCAAAGTTTGGCTCCGCGATGTTCTGGTGATATTGGGATTCTTGGGGATGGTTTTATTATTTGGTTTACGACATTATATATAATATAATATACCCTCTGGTGAACTAACATAGCAATGGAAAATCCACTATAAATGGCCATTTTCCATTGCTATGTTAGTTCACCAGAGGGTATATTATATTATATTATATATTATGTTATATATATATATCATATCATATTATATATAATTATATCATATACATATCAATACTGGATTTGGGGGAATTTTGTCACGACCTTCCCACCACGTCCCCTGATTCATGGTGAATCAACCTGGCTTTTTGGAATTTCCACAATCCAAGGCCCATTTTTTGGGGATTTGCCACTGCCATTGTGACCAACTGGTGAGCAGATGCAGCAAATGTGCTGCGAACGGCCCGAAGAAGAACATTATAGGATGGCCATAGAAATAGTGAGTTTTCCCATAAAAAAATGGTGATTTTCCAGTTCGCTATGTTAAATTACCAGAGGGTAAACTAAGTCGGTATTTTTTGAGTTGGCCTTTGCTTCAAAGTGAATCTGCGACGAGGTCACAGAATTCGTGGTGTATCTCTCCAATGGAACGGGGCCGTGGGGCCCTAAAAATTAGGGTGGGTCTGGACGAGGGTCTGAACCATACGATGACAACTTGAAAACACATGGTTTTAAGTGATAAACCATCTTAAAGGGGGTATATAGTATATTGATGTATATTGTTTTCCTTAACATTTCGCATGTTTATGAAGTTGATGGGTCATAGATCAAAAGCCAGCAATGTGGTGAATACCAAAGTTGTAGGACCCATCCACAGGTGAAAAAAAACCACCAATCAGCAACTACGTATCTGGTTGTATCCCCAAGTTTGTGAAGATCCGGGATTATGTAGAAAAAAATCCTGGTATCCTCAAACCAGCAAACATAGTGGTGATGAATTCATGTGACACTCCATTTAAAATCACCCCCAAAAGGGGGATTTGACAGCAGCCCATCATGATCCGCACCTTCGCACACCTAGGCGTGTGGACTACGCCAACGTCACTGCGACGGTCAACGAAGTGTCGGTGCGCTTTTCCTATGTGGACGTGGAACCCTGGCCCGGGGGTTGAATTAATTCAGGATCCGAACAACTAGTTAGAACAAGTATAGTTGATTCCCAATTCACGGCCATTAAAACAGGGGAACATGATGACAGATACCCTCTGGTAAACGTTTACATAGCTATTGAACATGGCCCATAGAAATAGTTGATTTACCCATTAATAGCATGGTGGATCTTTCCATAGCTATGTTAGTCATAACCAGAGGGTACTGGTGGCCCACTTGGGGTTTTCCCATACTTTTCAGAGGGTTTTCCCATGTCCCTCCAGGTGCCAGCAGAGTTCGGCTTCGACTACCCGCAACATGGCTGGCATGTTGAATGGGGGCCACCGATCGACCAAGGAGGACAACCAGCTACCCGGCCTGGTAAACATACAAAAAGCTATGGTAACTTACCATAGAAATAGTGGATTTACCCATTAAAAATAGTGGATCTTTCCATAGCTTTTTGTATGTTTACCAGAGGGTAGTATATATGACAAGATGGGATTTACAGAGCTATTTCTGTTTCAGTTCACTTGTTTTCCTTCAAGTCCGATTTAGATACTTCGATACCTCTACAAGGGGCCTGTCGATGTGCAATCACACCACTGCAGTTGCAGGGGGATTGCACGGACGAACGTTCTCTGGAAATTAAGCCACGATTGAGAAATTTCTTGTTTGATCGCTACGGCTAAGGGTACCAACTTTAATAGTAAATGGATCACATTTTCAAATTGTGAAAATTTGGTATACTTAAACAATCTTAAACATAAAATCACTGATTTATCACCAGTTTCGGGACCTAGTTTGTTTTTTCAAGACCAAATTTTCAACACTGGCTGAATCGGATGGGTTTTCCACCACGCCAGGTACTTTTGGGTTTACAGCAAGTCCTCCTTGGCTGAAGCCACGACGCCTTACATCCACAGCATTGTGGGATCTTCCCAGGGAACGGTGAGGGCAAAATAAGATGGCCAGTTGGCACATGATGATCTGATGATTATTCGTGATGATGATGATGATGATGATGATGATGATGATGATGATGATGTGTTTTAAGATTGTCTCCAAATGTATGATTATGAAAATTATTGTACATTTTTTATTCATTGTGTTTGGAAACATGCTTATGTTTAAATGCATGATTGAATAATTATTGATTGACACTTGCTACAAATGACTAATGATTGGACATGTGATTCCGATTTTTACAGCGTTCCGAACGTGGGTTTTAGGTCGTGGTCAACCAGATATTTCTGTAGCCACCCAGAAGGGGATGATGCAAACTTAGGAACTTTCAAAAAGATGGAAAAATGGAAGCCTGCCCAAAGGATGGCAACTTACTTTCCCATCTTTTAGGGCAGAGTTTCATAATTCTTGAGATCGGTCAGTATGTCAAAGTATGTTTAACCTCAGGTGGAAGGTGATCCCTTCATAGCAGATGAAAAGGCCTTCTTCCCATTTACCAATTTCATGACCACAAATGACAACCTTAGGGCCTTACGGGGCAAACTGAGAGGTTTCATCAAGTGTCATCAGTTTTTTTTGTGCGAAAACATGGAATTTTCCTTGGCCAAAACCAATAGATTTCAGGCATATCTTCTCCACAGCCCCCAAGCTGAGGTCGATGTGGATGCCACGGTGCTCAACCCGCAGTTTGTTGGACAGGAGCGGCCCGGCCCTGGGAACCTGGGAACCAGCCCATTGGTTGGTCGAGATGTTTTCCCATTTCTGATTGGGTGAACGTCTAAAACGGGAGAAGGATCACACCCCTAATCATATATAAATTGGTTCCTTCTTCTGCAGGACTCCAGGTAAATCCGTACTAATTGACTACATTTATGAGATTTTATGAGATTTTATGAGTTGTTGCGGGTTTGTCTGAGAATAGAGTAGCCCAACTTTGATGCTTTATTATTAGTTTCTCATCATTTTCCCTATTAAAATCATCATAGCTGAGGTAAATCCCGTTCTCAGGCAAACAATATCATATCGTTGATGATTTATCCCTTCGCATTCCAATTATGTTCCCATTATATATTTCCATTAGATAGTCATTATCATGGTTAAACCCCTCATTGGAATGCAAAGGGATACGATACCTCAATTATGACATGTTATGACCATCTTCATAGGGTTTCCGGGTTTTATTCCCATGAAATTTCCATGATATTTTCATTCCAATCGGTGATTTCCATGAACATCGAACTAATATTCCCATGATGGAAATTCCCATCGTTACCCGCAGGTTTTCTCAGAAAGTTGATTTAATCCCAGTGAATTCCCCAGTAAATTCCCCATTTTTCGCCTGCAGGACTTAGATCTCAACGACCTGGGTGGCTTTGTCCGGTGGACGCCCAATGGTGCACCCGGAGTGCAGGTTGGCGGCAGGGCGGGAGATCAATTTTTTTTAAAACGGCCGTTTCGATTGGAAAAGATCTGTGTCTCAAAAAGGAGGTAGCCCAAAATTTGATGGTTTATCAATGTTTATCATTACCTTTTCCTGTTATAATATGTTATACTTGCTATTTTGTATATGGTTTGCATACAGTAAACCGTATATTTTGGGACAAACTCCTCCAGGCACCCACTGTTGACTCACCAGGACTATCTCCTGTACCTTGCGCAGAGCGATATGGGAGCCAACCGTTCGCAGGCCGGCGCGGCCGGGTGTGTGCGACAGCTTGACGGCGGGGCAGATGGTTCCAAAACGGCACTTTTATCAATGCACAGGTGGTAACACCTGCAGATGATCCATGTTTAAGACTATCTGACTATCTCCCCAAATCAACCTCGAACATGGTCCAGGTTGGTGCTGCGGTGCTCTCTGGAAGCGGAGATCAAGGATGGGACCACCCTGCTGGAGACGCAGCAGCAGAGTTGGGATGAGAAATCCCAGCCACCCCAACAGAAAGTTTATGGATCCCATACTAAACCAGGCTTTCCAACAGTAGGGAGATGGGATTGGTGGAAAAATGACACCGGCGATTGGTGGAAGTTGATGAAGATTCTGGGAAAAACAGCAATCAACAGCACGGAAAAGTACAACATGCGAGGACTTACATCTGTCATTTGTGGATATGATTTTGTCTCAAAACGGGACTGGAACAGCGCAAAATGGCTAAATGGGGAACATGATGCCAAAGGATGAGATTTTGGGGTTCCAAGTCTTGAGCCCCCATTACTTATATCCCATTGTATATATATATATATCCCTAATTAATCCCGCATAAAATCACATTTTTTTTTGCTTCAACTTGGCGAAAGCTAATCATTAGGGACCCAAGGAAGAACCACCTTATCTTCTATCTTAGATGGTGCCATGGTCATATCTAAAACCCCTAGATTTGCCTTGAAAAAATGGTATCTGTAGCCATGGCCAGGAGCCATCCCCAACGGCACCGCCCGGGAGCCGTTCGATCGCTTCCTGGTCTACGCCCGCAGCAGCCTGGCTGAGCAGAGCACTCCGAAGGCGCTGGGCTTCGTGGAGGCCGCGCAGAAGTTCCAAGTGATGCTCGGCCGGGGCGGCCTCCTTTAAGGGTCGCCTTGGGAAGGGGAGTGGCAAGACATGGGGAAGTTGGTGGAAGTTGGGGTGCGGATTTTTGGAGGCCAAGTTTGAGTTCTGAAATTTCACTGTTTGCAAGCAGCACATGGGGCCCATCGCAATTTTTGGTGAGAGGGACCGCCATTGGCGGCCCGGGATCGTGGTGCCTTTGATAAATTGGTCCAAAGATTCTCACCAAGTGGGGCAAGTGGCAAGACTCCTCAGCTGGGGGGGCCAAGACTCCATGTTGCAGCTGCACCCAATGGATGGATTCATTCAATTTGTTCGTATCTAACTTATCTCCACTGAAATTGAGAAGATCCACAGGTTTCTTGAGTCATTTCTAAGATTTTATGGTCACAGAGATTCAGTTTGATGCAGCTTTTGTTGGTTTCACAAGGCGGGTGACAGCCATGGCCCTCTTGCGGCAGAGATGGTTGGCTCCCCGCGGTGTGACCCCCCGGGTGGCCAAGCTACGACGTTTGGCGCGGTGGGTGAAGCGGAAGGGGCGCCGCCCAGGCCGCCCAGGGCAGGAAATGGCGATGGAAGTGATGCTGAGCCAAGTGGAGCACCAGAAACTGCGATGGAGAAGATTGTTTTGAGAAGTTTTGAGTAAAGATGGCAAGCAGACTGCAGATTCTTCGGACTGTGCTGGGGCGCAGCCAACTTCGAGGGCGATGTGTGCAATGCAAATGATAAGGATGGGAAATTTTGTTCTGATAGGAAGTCTCAAACCAGAAAACGAAGCTTTAGCCGCCCAAGACTCCGCCATCCGTTCCATCTGCACCCGCCTAGCAAAGCCGCGCCGCCAAAAAAAACACCTGAAGATGTGGTTGCACCCGTCCTTTCAGACATGGGTTCAAGACCGGGTGTTTCAGCAAAGCCAGTTGGCAAGGTAGAGCCAGTGTGGGAATCAGGAAATGCAGCCAAGCCAGCCGCACTTCGACCTCCAGCACTTTCATCTCCAGTTGGGATTCCAGTTCTTCATGTGGAGCATCTTCCAGTATACCTGGGGGCGTTTTGCAAGACATCTCCACCGCTGCCAAGGAATCTTGCACTATGGCCACCAGCCCCGTTGCAACCACCGCCACCGCCTCCCCCACCTCCCCCGCCTGTGAACTCCTTGACTTGCCCTTGGAACATGAAGCGTTTGTACATCCTGGATGCTTTGAATCTCTTGACACACCGAAATCAGGGCGAAGAGAACGACAAAAGTCTTAGGTGGTCTCAACTAGAATCTGCTGCACAATACTATCATCACGGAGCCCAGGTCTTGATTTTCAGTGAATGGCTGAGGGGGCATTCGTTGGAGCTGCATCGGCTGGAGATGAGGTTTGGGCCAGGTTGCGTTGTGTCAACACCGGCCGAAGAAGGAGTAGATTCAGTAGATACTCTCATGTTGAAGAAGGCGATGATGGAACGGCAGAATGGCGGTAAAGCTTTCATCGTCACCAACAATCGCTTGGAAAAGTTCAAGTCATGTGCAGATGTCGACCTGAGCAATCTGGTCGTCAAGTATGCCATGGCCCTTAGCACCTTCATTCCGCAAGATCTCCAAGGATGAAGAGTTGTACATTCGTCTCAGAGGCCAAAAGTGCCACCCATTTTTGATGGTTACTATTTGTGCCCAAAACAAAGTTTTGGCAGTGTTTTTCCCTGGAGGTGGAGCCAGATGTTTGGACACAGAAGGGTAGTGAACCAGACAGCATCCCATCTTGTGGTGAAGATTTTAGTGGTTACAATACTTCGGGGTGCATCCTGCCACTACGTAGGTACATATAGTATATCATGAACCAGTTGTATATGGAATATCCATGGAATATCGCCACTTCTGTATGGCTTACATCCAAATCGTTGGCCGCCAAGAATGCGAGTTGTAGTGGCTTCCTCCCTTATGCCTCGGGACCAACATACTTCTCCATTATACCTTCATTATATCCCTATACATATGTATATAATGTATATAATGTACGTATATATAATATATATATACACATACATACATATGGTACTCAAAACCTACATTTTGTTACATGTTCACATGGTCGGGTTACGGGGGGTTGCCATACATGTATGGTGGTTAAATTATCATAGTCCCCCAGTATTTCCCCTTGATATCTTCCCCAAACATTGTCCCCTCAAGTCTTAACTATGGAATTTTACCCAGAATATTATTCATCACCATACCATTCTTAACCATAAACATGAATAAACATGGTGCAATTGTTACATCATTAATATCCACTGTCAACCATTATCAATCATACATAATTAACCATAGCATACCATAGCTATGTATTCCAAAACAAATGGCAGTGTGTCAAAACCTTGTACCCCTGTAGTTCACATCAAAATAGCTGGGTTAACATGGATGTTCATCCCCCTAAGAATGGTATTTTTCATAGGTATTGATCCATACCCAAATGATCCCCTGAAGTTCGTTGAACGCGGCTTTAGGAGCAACCTGACCTTCAGCGACGAAGACTTGGACCTCAGAGAGGTGGCGAACTATCTCACCTGGACGTCACCAGAGGTGACAACGACCCGGTTGATGGATGGGGGTCGGAAAGCCCGAAAAAACACCCGGGAGGGTAAGAAAGGGTTGATGGATGGGGTTCATGATGGGTTAAGTTGCGAAAAAGCTGGGTGATAGACTGACTGTGAAAAGGTTTCAGTTGTGGGTTTGTTGGAAAATAAGGAGGATCTACCTCCAAGGTCTGGCAGTGTAGACCCAAATAGAGGCAAAGGATTGAGGGTTTGGGACAACCCTTCCCATTGTGAAAGGTTTTTGCAGTTTTCTAAACTGCAAATATAGATCACAGATCCATCATTTTTTCCGATTCCATGGTCCGCAGAGGGACCTGTATTGGTTTAAAAAAGTACGGAGACAAGTGGCCAGCCATTCGTTCTCTGTCGAATGGTCGACCAAATCGGTGGAACTCGTGCGAGTTGCCCAAAGTTTGGAGGAAACCCAATTCAAAAGCTGATGCGTAGACTCGAGATCCAAATTCGCAATCATTTTACAACCACACTTTTTTTGGTTCCATGGTTTGGAGCAGCTCCCAATTTCTTTACTGTGGAGATCGTAAAATGGATCAATATTGTTACTCCAAAATTTTCAAATTGGATACTGAAATTGGTCACTCTCATAGCATGGGTCACAACTTGTTTGATCATCCCACATGATCCCATGCATAGCACCCTGCGGGGCAAAACACGACAGAAATTGACCAATGTCGACCTACCGAAATCACAGGGTCAACTTGCTTTTTCGAAGCCCCGAAAAAATGGAGGATTGACTACCCTCTGGTAATTTAACATAACTATGGAAAATCACCAGTTTCAATGGGAAAATCCACTATTAATGGCCATTTTCAATAGCTACGTAACAAATTACCAGAGCGTAAATATCATAGAATTCCCAAAGAATTGGGTGAATTGGAGGATTCCCAAAGAATCCCCAACTCGGAGGATTTTTTTGGGTGAACCCCCAGGTGACAGACAGCGTGGTGGACTTCCGTATCTTCCTGGCCGAAGACGGTCTGCCCGCCGTGGCGCAGGGGCCGATGACGGAGCTGGGAGCCAGCACGGTGGAGACGACGGAGTTTCTGGTGGTGGAAGGCGCCATCCACTGGGGACATGTTGTGAACAGATACCCTCTGGTTATGTCAAACATAGCTATTGAAAATGGCCATTGATAGTGAGTTTTCTCATTAAACATGGTGATTTTCCATAGTTATGTTAGTTTACCAGATGGTAATATGATGGGTATAATTAACAATATCTGTTCAGTGATATGATGGGTATAGTTACGTAGCCTCTGGTGATGTCAAACAGTTTGCGAATTTGAAGCCATGGCCCAGTCGATTTATAGTGGATTTGCCCATTGATAGCATGGCGGATCTTTCCATAGTTTACCAGAGGGTACTGGGGGAATGAGATGATTATTACTAGTGATGACTGGGATCATTCCCGAAATTTCCCTACTTACTAAGCACCAGTAAGTTTCCAGCCATGACCATGACATTTTCTTTAAAAATGGGTATGTAGACTTGAGCACTAGTAAGTGGAATAATTGGTATTTGGATCTTCGTTTTTTTTTTCATGGAGATTCGAGATATTTTGTGTTTTTCCCCCGCTGTTGATGAGGACATCATGTGACCTTTGGTCATTTGTTCCACAGCCATGGAAGAGATATACAGGGATTTAATTGGATTTCAATGTGAATTTTATGGATAAGACTTGGGATATACCAGATATGGTCATTTAACAGTTTGCTATGAACAATGACCATGCACAAACAACGGTAAATATAGGTACACCATCAAGATAATTGGGTCATTTGCCATAGCTATGTAAAATTTCCGGAGGGTAGTGGAGTCTTTATGTTCGAACATGTGTTGTAGCCATAACTTCATGGACTAATAACCATGGTGAATCAAAATTGGGGGTGCAGTTTCAGTAATACCTAGGGTTATATTAATGGTTATGGAACCATAGAGGGCACCATGGTTATACCCATGAAATCCCATGGTATCCCAACATCAATGGCCATGCAACAGGAACCGATAAAAATTGGAGGTACCTAAGATATATAAGGCCTATTTTTCAGGGCTAAATTTCAGGGGATATACCCCCAAAATATGGCCAGAAATATGGTACGTTTACGTACCTCCATCTGTTGGATCCTGGAGATCTCCCATAAGCAAAATGATGACCCCCAAGCAGAATGGCCATGGGACGAATCCCCAAGCGAGCCAACCATCCAGCTATGGGGAGACTGTATCTCCATTTAAACATCCAAATGGGGCAGTCACCAGTCCCCAAAAACCCATATGTGATATATGTGATATGATGATATGGTAACTGGTTGGTGGTTTCGAACATGGCTTTTATGACTTTCCATATATGGGATAATCCTCCCCATTGACGCATATTTTTCAGAGGTGTAGGTCAACCACCAACCAGTAAACGCAGGATTTTCCCTTGCCATGTTTGATGATTGGAGGGTAAGTGGATGCTCCCAAAGGTAAGTGTAACATGGATGGCCTACACCGGTCCAGCAACCCAGATTCTGTCGCTCCCAACTGCGGAGGAACTCCCATCGAGAATTACACGCAGATCTTGGTCCCTTGGCCGTCTCTATGGCCCATTAGCGACATTCAAACAACGGGTCCACACGCAGGGTGGAGACTTGAAACATCTTGAAACATATCACCCCCCCAAGATTGATGAACATTGATGGATTCCTGGGATGGTATGGGTTATTATCCCCAACCGGGTTGAGGTTTCTTCCAATGCCCAGCCTTGAAAACTCATGGGTGTCTGCCCGGAAATTTATTTTTTGTTCAGACTTGGAACATCTGGATATGGCTCAAGATTTGTGTCCAGTACCCCAATCGTTGGATGATTTTTATCTAAAAATTCGTGGTCTGGTCAATGTGATGTGGCCAAAAATACATCATTTCGTCAGTTTGAGTCAATTTTGAGCACCCCAACTCTGGCGTTTCCCCGTTTTTTTTCAGACGTTGGATAGCCTACCCAGCTGGCGTTCTGTCGCTACCAGTTGCCCCAGCTGGCGAGGTCTACTCCCGCTCCTCCAGCATGACGCAGAGCACGCCTTCCGCGGTCAACGTCACGGATCTGGACGAAAGTGTCGGGTTCCCATCAGCGACCCTAAGCATGGGTTCCAATGCAAATCATAGGTAGATAATAGATGTTGACAGTGCGGATATGAACCATAATGATATGAATCATGATGTTAACACTGTTAACCATGATTTTAACAAATCAGATTTTTGACATTCTTTTAGCCCTTTACAGCTTTATAATTGTGGAGTTTGTTTTTGGGAATCAGGGGATGGGTGAACACTCAGCAGGTTGAACACCGACAAATCCACAGCCCAGCGGCTTCAGTCCTTCTGTTCATGGGTTTGGTCTTGTTGAGAAAATCAAAACCTTAAAGTGGTTGTGGTTTTATTGACATAAACTCGTTGGCAAATGTGATGGTTCCAATATTGTTGCTTAGTTGATCCATTTCTAAATCTATGAATTATGATTAGATACTGTGGATGGTTGAGAAATCTTGCACCACCAATTTTTGGATGGTATTTCAACATTTTCAACCCATCCTTAGAATATATCGTGGGATGTAAAAACCAACCAAGCACCGTGAACTCACCTGGTGATCACTGGATAGACCGCTGGCCCATCCACCGTGGATCTCATGGCTGGAATCCTGGAGGTCTCCAACGTGCGTTTTGAAGACTACGACTTGGACCCCCTGGACATCGGGGGTGGAGTGGCATGGCTGGCCTGCTGGGCCTGGCCCTGGACATTTTTCGATGTGGGATTTACCAACAATAATGGGAATGAATCATATGTATATATATATATATTATATATATATACATATGCAATTATTAGCATGTTATAGCATGCTGATGGGGGTTTGATGGGATATCTGGAAAAACATTCAAGAATTGAAGTAGCCAATTTCTGAAAAAGGGATACACCCAAGGAGACTTGGGTGATGTCACGCCAGTTACTTCTCCCCAGTTGTCAATGCAATGGGAGCTTATCAGCCACTGATGGCAGTACAACCGCGTGAAAAGCATGGAAGATCCTGTCCTCTATGATATTCAAAACATTTTTCATTTTAAAATCTATCTTGGGACGGCTAGCATCCACATACCTCTGTGTGACACAAATGCACACATCTACACATCTAGACACATTCATGTCATGTATTTTACGCTATGTGTATATTACAGTATATGTTTATGTTTATGAAAGCCGAAGATAGAAACGTCAAATCTCACAGTTCAACCCATGGTTCAACCAGCGTCGTTCCTATCGATTTGGGGGGTCGCTGAACAGCAGCGATCAGCGAGGTGAACTGGACGCCCCCAGAAGCCTTGGAGGCCACAGAGTTCTACTCCGTGCAACTGGAATGGGCGCCTTGGTGATTTTTTCGCCGCGGGGGGTTGGTCAGAAATGACAACCAGCCAGGCAGTGTCGCTATGAGAAAGTTGGGAGACAATGAAACAATCACCAGCAAAATGAGAAGATAATGATTTTTATCAGTTCAAAAATGATAGTAATCATCAAAAATCCTTATCACTTCAGCAAAATGAGAAGCTGTTGATGCCACTCAATTGAATGATAGGGGCTACAGGATACAACCAAAAAGGGGACCGGGGACCCCTAGCGATTCAATGTCATCAATGAAAGTGTGACCCTTGAGTCATCCGACATATCATTTGCCCAAAGGGATTTGTATAGGGCTTTAAAACTTAGGGACGAGAGACAATCATCCTACATTGCATGAAATTGATGGTCAGAAATTTATCCCAGAGTCCCCAAGACTATAGTTATGGAACATCCAAAACATATTTTTTTTATATTCCCAAGACTCTCGGACAATCTTGAGCCCAAGTTACCTTGATCCCTAGTTTGGTTCCACCAAAAATGACTGGATCCGTTGGCCAAAGGATCAAACCTTTGAGTATCGCAGCATCATCGCCGAAGTGGCCGTCGGGGAGAAGCACTACGAAATCCCCGCGGCGCCCCGCCCTTTGGGGGAAAAAAACATGGTACCCTCGGGTAATTTAGGGTGACTTTCCATGGGATATTTCATGGGATCTAATGTTCGGGATTTACGAACATTGCCCATTTAAAATGATTATTCTTCATGGGATCTAATGTTCGGGATTTACGATAAAATTGCCCATGTTTTTGGATTATTTACCTATTAAAAGCCATAGAAATAGATGATTTTCCTATGACACATGGTGATTTTCCAGTTTGCTAACAAATTACCGGCAGATGATAGATCTATGGAGAATCCGATGGGATCCGTGAGTGATTTTTTCCAAAGCAGCCACTGCTGAGGACACATATTTGGGGACCTTTCCCTACATGTACGTCTACACCAAGCATCTTGGCTGACTTTTCTTGATGTTCGGATTGTTCGGTTCTTGGCTCTTGCGGGGTTAGATTGTGTCCACTTTTTGGATTCACAATCTGAAAGATGGCCTAAAAAGTTGAAGTCTACCCGCGGGATAAGGCTAACAGTTGGTTGCTGTTGGTTGTATCCGATGTATCCCCAAATTCAAAAGTTCACCCTGCTGGAAAATCTGCGATTTTTGTGACAGCCGAAGATTTTAAGCCTTATTGGGATCAGATGGGTTTACCATTATCTTCTAATCTCAGTAAAAATTTTTCCATTCCTACCATCTAAGAATTCTACCCTCCGGTAATTTAATATAGCTTATTGAAAATGGCAATAAAAAAAAAGTTGATTTACCCGTGAAAAATGGTGATTTTCTATAGCTACGTTAGTTTACCAGAGGGTAAGATCTCACTAATCCCCACTCAACGTGAACCTAGTCACAGGGGGATCCGTACACCACGATAGAAACAACACATTTTCCATGCCTCTCTAGGCGACTCCGCCATGGAAAATGGCCAAGTTATGGGACATGATCCGTATATAACCCATATAATCCCATTAATATCATTAATCCAGTGGGGTTATTCCTATATATATATATACTCATATATATCTACATAAACTCCTATACATATATATATATACATACTCGTATATATGTATATTTGTATTTATGTGTGTGTGTATGTATGTATATATATATATATATATAACTGGTGGTAGAACCAACTAAGTGGGATGCACCCCCAAGTATTAATAGGCATTTAAATAGTCATTTAGAGAACTAATAGGTACAACATCTATATATAGGATTCTATAGGGATAGTTGAAAACATATATACTAATTTGTCGAATAGGGAGATTTTCCATCGCCTACCAGATGGTCACATAGTGAGATGGGCAAAAGAAATGTGGCCAATAGTTCAATAATCAACTGGCATTTATATTTGCAATGCTTCATTTTGGTTTGCTTTCCATTTCCCTGTTGGTGTGGACAGTTGCTGCCTTGCAGTTTTCAACATCCAGACTCATCTCATTCAGAATGCCATGACTTCCGCGCCTGGCACATTTTTCTGGGATTCTCACATTTTCCCCCTGAAAATGGCCAGATTTTGGGCAATTCCCAAGATTTTTAACAGGAACTTGGCCACCCAAAGACTCCAGTCGTCCCTTTCCGCAGTGCCATAGCCATGTGGCAGCCCCGTTGTGGTCAGGTCCAGTTTGTTGGAGCAGACGACTCCAGTGGGGCTCAAGGTGAGTGATACGGCACCCGAGATCACCAACATCCAATTTTCGGATCAGGACCCAGCTGGATGGGACTCATGGGACGGAAATTTCCGGGGGGGTGAGGGGTGTAGAAATGTGTAGAACAGCTACGGCACATGAAATCCTGAAGTTTTTGGGATTCAACAAAATTTTTCAGTACGACACTCATTGAATCTCATTCAGCTTTTGTGTTTACCCTCTGGTAAACATACAAAAAACTATTGAAAATGGCCATTTATAGTGAGTTTTCCCATTAAAAAAGTTATGTTAGTTTACCAGAGGGTATCTCCAAGTTGGAGATTTCCAGCGCTGGGTTGACGTCAGAGGACTTGGATGAACGGGAGATAGGTGGCAATCTCACCTGGACTGAGCAACTTGGAGACGATTTCGGGATGGACCTGCCGGCGAAAAACATCAAATACAGCAGTCCCCCAAAGAGAGAAAAGCAGAACCCTACTAAAACAGTAATGGTTTATACAATGTGAGGCCCCCCCTGTTATAAGTTGGTTTATAAGCCCCAGTAACTATAGTTGTAAGTACCATAAACCATAGTTATTGGAGTTATTTGCACCAACTTAGCTATCGAACGGGGGCCTCACATTGTAGAATTTCCTATCTTTTTTTGTTCCGGTTGCCAAATGGCAATGGCAAATTCCCAAACTTTTGGGACTGCAATGGCAGAGTCCTCAATCGGGGATCAATGGCACAGATGAGGCCTGCCAATTGGAGTCTACTGACGCACTACTACATCTACTTTGCTGCTGAGGCATGGAGGAATCTGAGCCATGAACGGTTTACACTGTTTACACTTTGATGGATAGTTTTCCTGTCAAATAATGGGCTGGTTACGTTGCCATGTTCCGATTGCTGGAGGCAAACAGGCCAGATTTCGGGTGATTCTTCGGGCCAGAACTGTCTCAGCTTTGGGAGCTATTCATTGGGAATCCCAACCCTTGAACAAAGCTACTCAGCAGCCAATATGATCAATATGGCTGTGTCACATAGGCCCAAGATCCATTGTTTTATCTGGTTGGTGGTGACTGGAACCATGGAATTTTCTGACTTTCCATATATTGGGAATCTCATCATCCCAACAGACGGACTCCATCATTTTTCAGAGGGGTAGGTCAACCACCAACCAGATATTAAGATCATTAACCAGATATTAAGATCATTAACCATCAATATCCCATTTTCATGATCTCCCCATGGTTAAACCATTAAAAACCATGGTTAAACCATTAAAAACCATGTGTGAATTGTGTGCCTCACAATGTGGCATATAGCACCATGTAACTATACATGCTGCTGTTTCTAACTTCTGGGCTCAATGCCCCACTCTAGGGAGGGTTCATCCCTAGGGACAGAGCCATAA
>Ga0126342_10006494_pt1 | contig 20740 bp, 18 predicted proteins | sample Cyp1metagenome_FD_92528 | JGI IMG/M metagenome (GOLD analysis project Ga0126342, IMG submission 92528) | Coral microbial communities from Lord Howe Island, Old Settlement Bay, Australia - Cyphastrea 1 metagenome | ecosystem: Host-associated > Invertebrates > Cnidaria > Coral ...
CGATCTCCGCCAGGTATTGCTGGCAGTCACTACAAGTCTGCATATGCTGAAGCCGAAACTTTACAGAAAAAGAGGTGTCCACCAATTCATCTTTACTTCCGAGGACGTTCATTCATATATTATTTATATATTATTTCTATATATATATTATTTATATATATATACATACCATGGGTGCAAACCATGGTAAATCTTGAAAAAAATGCCATTCTTAGTCACCACTTCCCCCATTAAGATATACTAATTGCCATGTTCACCCAGTGGTTCACGGCACCTCCATCTGCAGCTCCATTGGAATCTCCTGGATCTCCCAGAGAGCTAAATCATCGAAGTGTCAAATGACGGATCCTGTATGGGTCATCTATTCCAGTGAACTGTCAAATTACCAGATTGATTATATTATATATTATATATATCATATATGATCATCATCCCAGTTCTTGGAAAGGAAAATCGGAAAAAAATGGAACAATGATTCAAAACCAGCAGCTAGAAACTGAAATGGGCGGCTTTGCCCTGCCTCGCTTTGCGAGCTGACTCCGGTTGCTGAATCGTACATGGCCAAGCCTTTTTTCTGACTGCCACTATCAACTTACCATTCCTCAGGGCTTACTGAGGGTGTGAGCTCAATATCCAAGGCCGACAAGGTCTGTTGAAATCTCAATAGCTTCCATCTGAGCAAAAGTTGTCCAATGTGGAGCTTTCACGCCTGTTCAGCAGCTAAACCAGCCAAGCCAAGTTCAACAGGTGAAATGTCACTCCACTTCTATTGCCCATGTGCCCTCACATGACATCAACAAATCTCAGTTGCTCAGATTCCAGTCAAAAAAACGGCAGTGAGCCATGATGATCCGTGAATAGTGCTTATTCCTGTACATCCAAAAACGTCACCACATCCAGAGCCCTTTGTCCTTCTTTTTCCCGCCATCCAATCCGCACTCACCTTGGTCATCTTGCAACTAAAAAAAAAACCTGCCGCTCGTACAACAAAAACCACTTAGGGTACCCTCAAATCATCCATTTTAGCAGGATTTTCTATTATAAATTATAAACCATCCAGCTATTGGGGTACCCCCATTTTAGGAAACCCCCATATTATGTGACATTGAAAATTTGGATGAGGTAAAACAGTGCTGTATGCTGCGGGCAACTCCTCAGCACAGGTCTTTAGGGCCAAATACATCCCTGAAAAGCTCCCTGCTACCACAAAACGGGCTGGTGACGGACCCTCTTGGGCACCCCATCTGTCGGATTCCGGCTTGAAATGCCAGTGACTTCTCAACCAATTTCAGGCATCGGCATTGGCATCATTTATTATCATTTGGTGTTTCATATCCCCCAGTCCTGATTGGCTACGGTATGACGGTTCTGTCCCCATACTTTTTGTTTGCTCATATTATCCCCATCATTCTGACCCCAATCTTTGATAGTCTGAAGTTCTCCACATCAAAATTACGAAAATCTAGCCCATGAAACCGCCATTCACCTGTCAGTCCACTCTTCATTGACAAAAGCTACTCTCTGGTAAACTAACATAGCTATGGAAAATCACCACTCGAATAGGTAAATCAACTATAAATGGGCCATGTTCATCCATTTTCAATAGCTTTTTGTATGTTTACTAGAGGGTATGCTTCAAATCCCCCCAAAAAAAAACGTGTTTTCTGTCGCCCACGGCCTCTTTTTGGGGGCCATTTTCAGCATAAATCGCCCAAGTGGCCCACCCCTGCCGTTGGGATCTGCTCTAAGAGTTCCCGCAGTTCCCGTCCGTCTCCATCAGATCCGGCTGCCCCAGCCCACCAGGGATGGATCCCGAAGGAAGGCACGACAAAGTCTGGGAAGTCCCTGGGATCAATGGAAAACCCCATGGGACCCCCATGGGGATCATTGGATGAAAAATGATCCGAGTTTTTTTGTCGCAAAAATGACTGGCCAAAATCATGTGAAAAATAAGTTGTTTGCGCCGGCCATGATATCATTGATACAGTATCATTATGATCTTTATTTCAGATCTTGCTGTGGATGTCATTTGCTGTGGATGTCATTATCCATGAAAAATATGGGGATACCAAAACCGGCCAAGAATTCCTCTGGGAAGATGTCATCAAATGTCACTGGGAAGACCAGAATTGTGTTTTTTTTGTCACTGGCTTTCCTCCGAAATGCAGTCTGCAAAAGTAAGCCCCAAATCTTTCCTGTATCAGATCTTTTTCCAACCGACGAACATAAGTTGGGTGTCCCATCAACCCCAACTTGCAGTAATGGCCGGAGGTTTCAAACAAGTCATGGGGGATCCCCCAAGTCCCCAATGGCTTAACCATGCCATTTTCTACACCAGTCGTCCCCGATGGCCTGGACATCATCTGCACCTTTTCCCAGTCGGAGGCATGGCAGCCACACACCGCGGCGCCTTGGACGCCGCGTCGGCGCGCGCGCTCCACCACAGCCGCAGGCGGCTGCGAGCGCAGCTGGAGGTGACAGTGGGCATCGAAGAGTGGCCGCCTTGGTAAAACGATGGTTTTTGGAGGAAGATTTAACCATGAATGATGGTTAATAATGGTTAATCATGAAAACCTTTCAGAATCTTTCAGATCATTCTGAAAGATTTCAAATTTGATTCCTTGGGTCTGCAAAAGGGACCTGGGACCCATGTGAATCCATTAATCGGCCCAAGGGATTCCAATTACAACAACGTTGCTGGGTAGACTCAGTAGTCCCATGGTAGCCACCAAAATCAAACATTTCTTGGTTCATCTTATCCATTTGAAGCCACCACCCAGTTTCATTGGTCCAATTGGTGCGTGTCCCCGTTCTTGCTGGTGATATTCCCATTCATTTCTTAATAGCCCCCAGGCCCCCAAGTGTTTCAAACCAACTATATTTGATACAGTTTGAAGGCTCAAAACATATGTCAATATGTTTGTTCAATTGGTGATATAAAGCAGTTGCATATGTTTTTGGCGGGTTGCCAGTTTTCTTGGTCTTTACATATGAACCATTGTTAACCACTATTAGCCTGTACTACCCATTATTAACCATCATCAACCATCATCAACCATTGTTAACCATTACTTAACTATCAACCATTATTATATATTAAGCATTATTGAACATGATTAACCATGATTAACCATTCTGAACCATTATTAACCATTATTAACCACTTATAAACCATGATTAACCATTATTAACCATTGACACATATGGTTTTGCCAGTTGTATCCCCATATCCCCAGGAAGTGTTCCATCAACTCCTCCGAGTCGCGCCATCGCACAGCCGCGGCCAATGGCCACAAGGCTGGCGAAGGTCGCGGTCCGGCAGCGCCGGCGGTCAGGCCAACGTCGCCATGGCATCTGAAGCTTCCGGAAGGAGTAAGGAGTAGAGATATATGTTATATATATGTATATGTATATAATTGTATATATATATAGTACAGATTTGGCAGATTTAGGTATGGTATGAATACATTTTGTGTGTGTTATGTGTATATATAAAGTTAGAGAGAGAGAGAGACAGAGAGAGACGGGGAGAGAGAGAGAGAGAGAGATGGATGTAGATGAACCAGTAGATACGTATCCAATTCCTGCATCAGAAGATATGCATCCAGTATTGTTCATCGATAAAAACTGGGCACTGAGCAAAATTGGTTGCTTTACTCTGTATATACCTAATCTAAACATCATAAAACTGTGTCAGTCCTTGGTCTTCCCTTCTGACTGAAAGGGACTGAAAACCACCTGTTTTTGAGACTTGCGGCGCAGTGGAAGTCATGTGAACAACCATCCAATGAGCCTGCGTGGTCGTAGGCTGCAAGGCTGGCTACATCTGTTGCTGCATGTTTGTTTTTTTCGAAACAAGATGAATAGGAAGGGCCCTCAAGTTGGTTTCTAAGCCCTAGCTAGCTCGGTTTGTTCATCCGGTTGGGACTTAGGGATGAGCATGACATGGCAGCAGTTTTGCAGTCCCCATGGATTCTATCCTGCTTCCGCAGGCAGTTTGGAGATTTTCACAAAGCCTTACAAACGCCTTGACTTCAAGGATGAAGTTTGGAACAGTATATGATCATTTTGTCAACTCAGGCTACATCACTCAAAAGAATGCTTCAACAGCTGAATAGGAACAATGACAATCGGGCCCACTGCCACAATCAAATGAAAACAATCCTCACGTTACTCATTACTCATCATCATCTCCCAAACCAATCATAGTGGGAGGTCATAAACCAACTTCATGATTCACTGACCTGGGGGGCGCATCTTCATGTTTTGACTCTGCATGTCTGTAGAACCCCCATGAACTCCCCAAAAACGCCCCGCCAAACCACGGTGCCCCACAGTGCCCCACAGCTCGAACGAACAGAGAGGTGGCTTCGCACTGTGTCAGCGAAACCTTCAGGAACTTTCCGTCCACACCTGGGGATCTCAAGATTCGGATCAAGGTGAGGCTGAAAGATTTTTTGCATCGCCTGCCGATGCTTGGAAGAAGTGGGGGGGTTGTATAGCCAGCTGCTATATAATATAGTGTGTATGTATATATATGATATATGTATATATATGTTATATTCATATGTATAACCAAGGGACGTTGGGGGGATCGTCGAAAGTGAGGGGTACGACTCAGTAGGAACCCAACACAGAATCTGAGATATGCAATCTGTGCAACGTGTCGCTATGTACGTCTATGACAAAATCCATGGATATATGCTGGGTTCATGTTCAATCCTAAAGCAGGAATAAAACAAAACCATATACCCTCTGGTAATTTAACATAGCTATTGAAAATCACAATTTTTAATGGGAAAATCCACTATTAATGGTCATTTTCAATAGCTACGTTAAATTACCAGAGGGTAGTTTCTATTCGTTTTAAGTATTTCCCCGAACAGATTTTCCCAAGTGTTGCGGTACTATGCCGTGGGTTCAATGGCTTCACCAACTCCAATCAGATCAACTGGGCAGCCCGACCAAAGCCGTTCATCATGTTGGAGGCCTGCCAGGTCGACCAGTGGAAGATGGCCATCCCATGCCCAAAAGATGGGGCTAGCAGCCTCTTCAATGGCAGAAATGATTTTTTTGGAAGACATTTCCGATGTCAAGCAACTCGACTTGCAGGTTTGAATGAACCTGAAGAATCTAAAGTGGGATTTTCCTGCCAGAATGGCATAGACTATACATAGATTTACCAAAAGTTTAATAGCCCGTTGGGTTTCTTAGACCTCTAGTGGTTGGCTCGGTTGGCTCTCGTTCAATCGCGCCTGTTCAGCAGCTTGGGACGAGGCATACCTGTGCATTTGGATGTCTCAGCCATGAACTTCTGAGAAGGGTTCCCTCCCAGATCTTTTGTCCCTCCAACTTTGTCATTTCAAGTAGTGTCCGGAAGGGACCCCCCATGAAAGGTTTCACGTGGCCTAAATCATGAAAAAAAAACATATCATATCACCCAGTGCTTCATTAGTTGGAGAGACCCTTCAAATCCTTCAAGACCCTGCCCTTCTTAGCCTTACCCTCCGGCAATCAAACATGGCAATGGGAAATCTCCCATTTGTAAATGATTTACCCAGCTCAAATTCATCCCGGATGGCCAGAAAACCAACTGACCGAGACTCAACTTGTGGTGTGGTTCGTGTTAGGCAGGTAGCTGAGGGGTCTGGCTGATCTTCTGATGGGCTGATAGAATGCGTGTTCCAGCAACACACGTGATATGCCACAGATTTTGATGTGGTGACAAACATCCCCCCCACCCTGGAGGCCAAATTCCTCCTAGAGAATTACTCTTCCAAGAATTGCTGAACAAGGAGAAAATCACTGTCCCAAATATGTTTGTATCAATTCATGCAAAACGACAATTGCACCAAAAATTACACCGGCAAGAGACCCCAAACAGACTGGAGAAGGCGACCGGAGATGCATGTGGTAGGGATATGAAAATGCTCCAGACCAAGACCGGGACAACCGTTTTGTGCGAGCCTGCGCAGTCGAAATGCACATGGACATCTCGCAAGAGCCATTTGATGCGAGAATTTACAGAAAAAATGCCAGGGATCAAATGGAGCACCCTGATCTAACCCCGGCCTTTACCACTTACCGAAAGAACCCCTCAGTTCGGACACACTGTTTGGGGAAATACTTCGAACACCTTGGGACCACACTCCAATTATTTCAAAAAATATAATGTATGTACTAGCTATGATTTTCAATTCTGGTGCTCCTATATTGAAGAGAAGTATCGATCCATTAACGACCGAAAGCCGCTGCAGCCCTCAATTCCACATCATTAGAACCGATTGGAACTACTACCCTCTGGTTATTTATATAACATAGCCATGGGATAATGGCCCATTTATAGATGGTTTACCTATTAAAAATGGGGATTTTCCATGGCTATGTTAAATAACCAGATGGTAAAATCATCTCAAATCATCTCTAAATCCATTGACAACTGCAAAGCAGTCGCTTCCTTCCTGACGCGTCATGATGTGCCCTGCTACTCGTAAATTCGATTAAAGACTCGGAATAACTAAAGCCAACCCTCAAATACGGACAGTTGTCGAATTGTCACCCTATCATACCCTATGTATATCTGGTAAACCATCCAGATTTTAGTTTACAGCATGTCTAGCCCCATCCCACTTCGCAAGTGGCTAACAATCATATTTTTTCCCAGCAACAAACATGGAATATCCCCAGTTTTTTCATCAAATGCCTATAAATCTATTGTTTGCAAACCATTTGTATATCTTACGTAATTTCTATATATATATATATATATCATATCTTTATACATATATTTGATATCTATATACATCAATTATATATATATATAATAATATCTATCTGCCCCGGCTTGGCCGCACTTTCCAACTCCAAGAACCGCCCAAAATTTGCGGTTCTTCGCGCACGTCACGAAGCCGCAACTTCGCGAGAAGCCGTTGGCGTCACGCTGGACGTGTGCCGCCGTGACCTGGCAAAAATGGGGATCTTTGACAAAAAAAAACTTTGAAAATGGTGATGATATGCTGGTTATATGGAGATATGCTGGTTTTATGGAGTATCATCAGTATATGATATATGGAGATATATGGAGATATGTGTTATAACTCTATCTATCAGCCATCTAATATGTTTTTTTCATGTTAGAACACCATCTATGCTTACAAAATGGAGATGTTCAATGACCAGTTGATCCCAGTGGTTTCGAGACGTCATGGTCAGTGACGACTGAAAGATTTTACGGACCCCAATGACTGGATTGAAATCTCCAATATAACCAGGAATATGGAGACTGTCAATGATCATATATATATATATTATAATTATATATATAATTAAAATTATATATTATATAATTATGTACATATATATAATTATATGTGTGTGTGTGTTTGATTGTTTTTTGTCATTGACAATCTCCATGTTTTCATGGCGATATAACTATATAACAATATCCCAATATGAAGATTTCAAGGATATATTGGGATTAGTTCACGAAGAAATGGTGAATTTATTCTGTGGGATTTCTGGATGGGATATACAACCCACCAATAATCTTACGAGGGATATGGATGTGTCTGAAAATGTGATATAATACTCTTCCCGGTGACAGTATTTTGACACAAACCCACATGAAAAATCATGAAAGTGGGTAGTTAAGTAGGTAGTTTTATTCAGCTTCAAAGTATGTACATGTGGACTTCTTCGATGGTTTCAGTTTGTTTCAGATCATTGCAGGGGCCACGATATCAATCCTGAACATACCCGATTTGCCGAGCCCAACAACGGCAAAAAAACGCACGTGGAGTGGATAAAACCCAAACGGGATAACTAGTTATTGGGTTTCAATCAACATTTCATGGCTTGAAAAATGACGAATTGGTGGGTAGAGTGTGTCATTCCGGGCGAAACCGAGCTAAGTTGGAAGTGACTAGAAAATAATGTCCTTACATGTCAGTATTAGTACTACGGCATAGGACTACAAAAAAAATAGGGTGCAATCGTCTGCATACTCAGGAATGAAATTTCATCTCCCAGTTTTTGGTACTTGGTCATGGTTCAAGGTCAGTTATGAATATATGTACATCTATAGCCCCAGTCAAGTGTGGATGAAGATGGATTCACCATCTTTATCCCACGAAAACCAGGGATATCACATACAAAATACCCATGGCATTGGTCGCATCGGTCCCCCCCTCTCAAATTCCTGCTGCCTGGCCAAAGGGCGCAAAGAGCTGCATGAGGTCGGACTGCGACAACGGCGCTGTTTCAATTCATTGAGTGATAGCAAGATTCAGATAAATTGATCATCATCATCCTCATCATCATCATCATCATCATCATCCTCATCATCATCATCATCATCATCATCATCCTCATCATCATCATCATCATCACTGTTTATTGATAATATTAATGATGTAATTTTAGTTGATAAAATTCATGAATCCATCATTTCGTATGATTGTCAGATCATTATTGATTAATAGCGTTTACTGATCAGATGTAAATCAACCAGTTAAAATCACTCAGTTGGCATTAGATAATGAGTATTTACACAATTCAATGATCATCAGCTGATGAATGATAAATTCACCATATGTGATTATATATATATATTCATAAAAAAAATTGCTGTAATTGTTTTTTACGTTAAATATGATTCTATAGTCATATAATTGATATCTGTACATTGACTATGCCTGATGGTAAATTTTGTTGATTAGTTTTGAATAGTTCGAAGGAATGTACCTCATCTAACTTGGTGACTATCCCAAGGCTCCATTGAGGGTGTTGACATTTGTAGAAAGCATCATAAAAACCTCCAGTCCCATGAACTATACTATCTAGGAACATATGGTAAACACAAATAGTTTAACTACCTGAAGTTTGAGCCTTTTTGGATAGTTACCCTTACAGTTCCCATCATTTGCGTTGTGAAGTTGCAAGGAGATTGTTGCGATTTCTCCAGATCCCATAAATTACCCATAAACAACCCATAAAAACAGCCCTTGGATTTGCTTAAGATGGCCATGAAAAGTACAACCCATCCTCCCTGGGTCGATTCCCTATATAAATGGCCGATTCACCAAAGGGAAAATATGACCCTGGCAGTCATCGGGGTTGGTTCAGACTAGTGAAACCATTAAAAATTGGTGAGAAAATCAGGGTCCAACTGTCCAACTGTTTATTTACCAGAGGGTATATACCCAGATTTATTGATTACCCTCTGATTATCTAACAGTTCGTTGTGGGAAATTACAATCTTTAATAGGTATTATCATCATCATTTTTATCATGCATAACTGTGCCATCTTCAATAGCAAATCATCAAAATCTCCAGAATTATGGACAACATCATTCTATATATGGTATTGGTCCATATATCCAATTGGTATCCATAATTGATGAGGATCCCCCCACTCTACCCCCTAAAAAAAGGCCCCTGCCTCACTCCACTCAGGCGGCATGTGGAAAATGTAGCAGGCCGCCTATAGAAACGTGGTCGGAAATCAGGAAGTATCCAGTAAACTAACGGAAAAGCTATGGTAAATGGACCATAGAAAATAGGTGATGTACTTATTCAGTGATTTCCAGAGCTAAACGTTTACCAGAGGGTAACATATGTACTATTTAACATGTGGTTCCTAAAATAGTGATGACATAGGGAACATTTGGTAGGAAATAAATTGTGATAACATAGTAATTTGATATTTACTGAAATCCATATGTTGTCACTGTTTTCTCGCAGGATTTACCCCATGTCTATCTCTTTGGTGATCACCCAAACGTGTGTATATATAATATAATGGACTGAAATACTGGATTTACAGCGCAAAATCAGGGTGTAATCATGTGTAATCAGAAATAATAAAGTGGAAGAAAAGCGCCAAACACATATGAATATCATATGATGATATCATATTCTAAGTCAAAAGCAAACAATACCCTGATGTTCACATAAGAGGAGTTGCCAGCAAAATTGATTGTTGAAGATTCAAATATCAACTGTGGTGGTTCCTCAAAATCAAAATAGTGAGTATGTCCGATTACACATAGTTGACCTCCATATAAACCAGGTGGATATTGATCAATTCATTGAATACCCAAAAACCTGGATGCTGCTTTTTCCATTGCAAAACTGCGGTCCAGCCGTCCATTTTTTTCGAAGCATACACTTTGGGGGTGGGCATCTCAGGAATCGTAAGCACGGTGTCTGGGTTTGTCTCAAAATTGGATACCCCATTCCATCCAACTGTTTGTCATCATTGTTCCAATATGTTCCAATATCTTCGTGGCAATTCTTGCATTATACCCCATGTTCAGACATTTTTTCCAAGCCCACCCAAATACATCCAAATACATCCAAGCTATCCCCACCTCACCGGGAGCGGGCGTCATCTCACCCGCACGTCGCGACGGCCTTTTTGGCGAAGGGGCGTTTTTACGGGCGTTTTTACGGGCGGGGATGGTGGACCACTAAACTTGGATGGTCGGATGGTGAATACTGAAAATGAAATAAAATGAAATAAAATGGTGAATACTTAGAATCTGCGGTTTTGTGCTTAGATTTTGAGCCCCCAAATGGCGTGAAGTAATTGAATTCCTGAGTGAAAATGCTACAGGACACTTTTTTGGGAGTGACAATCAAGAAATGACTCTTTGGCAACAGATGTTCATCTGGATAGTTACCCCCAATATATCCCAATCCCAACCATCATTTCCAGAAACCCAAAGGGGTTTCCCAAAATAGGACTACCCAAAAAATGGATTCTTTACAATGGTATATAGTGATAAATCATGATAAATCATGATAAATCATGATAGATCATGATAAATCATGATAAATCTTATTAGAATGGATGATTTGGGGGTACCCCTATTTTCAGGAAACCCCCACAGTCCTAGTCACCTCTGCGTCCAATCTCTCGGGCTCGGACTGGCAGTCGAAGTTGCCGGGCTTCTGCCAGATGATCTGCGGCTTTTTTCGCTGGCAGATGTGAAAAAACGGCATCTGGTCATAGGTTTTGACCCCTCAGATCTGTTTGATATGGTTTATGTATGTTTATGTGAAATTTGGGAACGTTGCTTGTGCTTAGCGTTTCAGTCACGAGTTGCTCTATGTTCTGTACATGTTCGTACTGAAAAATGTGAAACTCTTTTCCGCCACGACCAGTGGGCGATGAAAAAGTATCAAAAACGGAGCCGCATAGCGTCGGTAAATTAACATAATCCCTTCACCCTATATAATATTAAACGTCCCCCAAAATAATAAAACCTAGGGGTTGTTTTTGATTATTAGGATGTAATTGTATAATATTCGGGGGAGAATCTGGCCCCTAATACTAATTTTTAAACCTTAATTTGAAGGACTATGTTTTTTTTTTCAGAATCGATTAAATTCCGTGTTTAAAATCAAATTAAAATATTGCCAAAAAATAGATTTCGAAGCTTTGCCCTGATATTAAATCTAAAATTTCAATAACAAAACAACTATTTTTTTGATTTCAAAATCGATTGAATTCCTTTTTAGAATCTAATTAAAATATTGCCAAAAATTGATGTGGAAGCTTTCCCCTAATATTGAATTTAAAACCTTAACAAAAAACAAACATGTTAAATTTTAAATTTTAACAAACGGACCCTAATATAAAAAAACATCGAGGTTTTCAATAGTCTTTACTATTAGGGGGTAGAACCTTCAATTTGGACCTTGATTTATGTTTTTTAATAAAGGGAATCAATTAAAAGTCAAATTGACCCATCTGAAATTTCCCAAAACAAATAATCTGGGGTAGTTTTTGTTATTTGGGGGAATTTTAGTAATAGGGAGAAGGGATTGGCTGTGAAAAACGGTCCATTTTTAGATGATTTGCCTGTGAAAAAAGGCGAATTTTTCCTGGATTTCCCAGCTAGAAACCTCCATGGCTAGGGTATTTCCCACATATACATATGTATATATATATATATATCCCATGATTTTCCCGTATGTTCCATGGATTTTCCATGACTTTCCCATGGATTTTCCTCAAGACATGGCTCTCCCTTAGGTGACCTCTCCGGTCAGCACGTTCTTGTAGAAGGTCTCGCCCGCGGGGCTTAGGTACCTGGGCCGTCCATGGGTTTTCCCCATTTTTCGGCCGCGCGAGGAATACGCAGCACTTCGCGTTAAATGCTTAGGAGACGTGTTAAACCCTCCCTAGTGCCCGTTTGGCACCTCCAATCAAATTCAAACACTAGGCAATGTGAAACAAGGGGAAAGCAATCAAGAACACTGCAAACAGACGCGCAAAAACTGGTGAAACGGAATGGTCGTTGAAACTCCTATATTTGGGGCTTTGGTTCAATTTTTTTACACGTGATTTGCCCATTAAAAACACTGATTTTCCATAGCTATGTTAGTTTACCAGAGGGTAAACCCAGCTCCGACCGCAGGCGCACTGTGCAAAGTGACCTCGCACGGCCACCACACGCGCCTGGACCGACGGGAAATGATTGGGGGAGAGATCTTCAAAATGGTCGTTTAACCTAAAAATAATGAGATCTATCGTATCAGTAGATATGATACAAATGTATCAACAATGGGATAATTATAATTGTTTGGATTTATAAATGTCTGTATAAATACCTTTAAGATTATACAAGAACGGATGATTTCAGAATGGATCATTCTTTGAGTCGCGACTTGGAAAGTCTGAAAGCTGGGCGTCGACCAATGGACCCTCATAACTGATATAATTACTCCTAAGTGGATGTTTAACTAGAAATAAATTAAAGGCGCCAAAGATGCCAAAGATTGAAAAACGTTGGATGATCTTATGTAATATTATATGTATATATACACATATGTGACAAGCTCCAAAAACAAGCTCTGAAGACTGCAGTCGAAGTCGGATGATCTTACTGGAATGGCTTGCGGTTCATTCAGCGGAAAAAAGTGTGAACTCGACCAGGTTTCAATTCGCTTCCCATCCTTCCCATCCTTCCCATCCTCACCCATTCACGACGCTACTTGCCTCCCGCTTCAACCTCATCGCTAGTTTCATTGGATTTATCAAACACGTACAGCTACTTCCTGATGTACTACAGTATATAAATGTATATAATACTATCCTTTGGATAATGTGCCGTGGCATGAAATTCTCTCGATTTCCACAGCAAAAAAAAACATGGCATCGTCGGCAATGAAGCGCTCGCGATTTGTGAACCCAATTCTCTTGATGTGCACCACCCAGCCTGAAAAGACCGCCACTAATCTCTCTGGGTTCAATACGGTGATCTAACTTCACTGCTCACCTTTCAAGACAGTGTGTATGTATATATATATATATATTGTTCTTGAATATTGTTCTTGAATATACAATGTGATACTTCATGTGTATATACATACACAATCTACTATCTAATACTATCAAACTATCAAACTATCAAACTATCTATCTATCTATCTATCTATCTATCTATCTATCTATCTAATCTAATCTAATCTAATCTATCCTATCCTATCCTATCCTATCCTATCCTATCCATCTATCTATCTGACTATCTGACTGTTACAGAATTATATATTGTATAGATGTATGATATGTATAACAATTATAGCTGTAGATTAATGTATAGATGTATGATATAATATAACTAATATCTATCATATCATATGTATAACTTATAACAATTATAATATTATCTATTTACATATATATATAAATAGTATTATTATCATTATTATTACTATTATTAATATTATTATATAACAAATTATGTCACTATAAATGGTTTCCTTTGGAAAAAGGCGCCTGCGGCAAGCCGTCCAAGGCCGCTTGCACGGGACTCTTGGACAAGCTACGGGAGCTCGAACTTGGCGGAGCACGAACGGAACGGAACGGAACGGCGGGGTTGGGGGAGTTCACAGTCGAAAAAATGGTGGAAAAATGGTGGGATTTCCTTAGGAAAAAGTAGCAGAAAAAATAAGGATTTCTATACTTGATCTTATCTGATTTATAGCTGGCTGGTTTTATAACGAGCTAAATTCTATGGCTTATGGTAGATGAGATGTATCTATCTATAGATAATGGGGTGTGAAAGCCCCAACTTACATTTTTATGGGGGTGCACCGCCTTCTACCGTTGGATTACACCACATATGCATGGCCATGTTGGTTTTGAGGAGGAAAGGATCAACTATGAATGATGCGGTCGGTAGGGGGGTTCCATGTTCCATTGACCATCTTGGAGTGCCAAATGGGATACGTTCGTTAAGGCAATCCTTTGACGAACGTCAAAACTTCTGCTGAAGATTTCAGAAACGTACAATTCTGGCTGAATTTGGTAGTTCACAAGCCTGAAAATATCTGACATATAAACCAGAGTTCGAGTGACGTCACAACGTGAGGTCACTCTTTATTCAATCCAGATATATCACCATTATATCCAATTAAATCAACATTTTACCACATTGTTTGTTGTTTAGTCCCCAGTTTTATTTTTGTTGCGTACTGTAAACCCCAGATTGATCACCATCACTAGAATGGACTGCCCGCCCAGACAGAGTCTTAGTGTTGCAGGAGGGCTCGCTATGTAGGTATATCTACCATAAATTCCAATTAGCCCAGTTGCAAACCAACTTAGCTCTCAAGAATCAGATACCATCTGGTTATTTAACATAGCCATGGAAAATCCTGAAAATCCCTTATAAATGGAGGTTTTAATGGGAAAATCATCTATAAATGGGCCATCTATACCATGGCTATTTTAAATAAACAGAGGGTAAATCAAAATCCCAATTGTTGGTGGTTAAATCCTAAATGTCCAGAGATGTCTGCAGGCCTGCTCTTCCTTCTTCGCTTGCGTGACTTCGACTTCTTCTTCCTCGGCTGGAACCCAGCGCAGATCTCAAAAGCCCATTGGAAGCACTAATATGTTGGCAGGTTTTCCAAGCACACAGAAGAAGGGATAGTTACCAACATAGTTAGATCATAGATACAGTGTGTAAGTATATATCATATAGAATCATATATCAGCTGACAGCTGTATCATATATCAGCCTTAACTACTGGTGTTTGGTATGATACAGTAGTTACCAAATTTTGGCCGATGTCTCACTGTTTTCCGAAAACACTTGCATGTGCGGGACCTGGCAATCTGTCGCCGGTTTCTAGCCCATGTAAATACGTTACATAACGGTAAATGTACCATGCTAAACTGGGGATGTGCCCATATATACTCTCTGGTAATTTAACATAGCTATTGAAAATCACCATTTATAGTGAATTTTCCCATGAAAAATTGTGATTTTCCATAGTTATGTTAAATTACCAGAGGGTACATATAATATCATATCATCCATATGTAACCCATGAAACCAGCTTGGAGTGATGTCACTCACCTCACCCGTCTCTCGGTGCAGTTCAAGTGTCTTGTTCCTGGGCGCTGGGACCCCAAGCTATTATCCAAGGTTAAAACCAATGGTCATGTGTCATGGGAAACCAATGGTTTCACTTATGGGGTAGCTCGATTTTGAGAAATCTCCTTGTCGAAAAAGCATGGCATTTTGTGGCAAAGGGTACAGCACGTCCATTTCAGATAGCTGAAAGACCAATCATTTTGGGATTGTTCATGGTTGCCGGTGTTGTTCAGTTATGGTGGTGGCTCTTCGTGAACATCCCAACTTATTATATATATATATTTCTTTATTTATTTATTTATATCATATACTACATATCTATTTAAGTAGCTCAAAATAGGTCCGCAATCGAGTAGTCATTTCAGCTGAAATGACGGAGTACCATTTCAGCTGGGGATTTCATCGGTTTCATGCCATGAGACTTATGGAAAATGGAAAGAGCATGGTCAGCTATCGTGACTCCATTCATTCCAGTGGCAAGAAGAGAATCGTGTTTGGTTTGCATTGTGCATTCTTGCATTATATAAACATCAATTGTTCTTTGGGGAGAATCCATGGCTGGAAGTCTCTGCTTCATACTTTTGACCAAAGTCCCAGTGATTTGAGATTTTTTCTGATGTGGGGTTGCATCAACCAGAATACCTTGAAAACGACTTTGTTTGGAGTGTGTTTTTTTTCCACCCAATTCAACTTATTCTCATGTTGTCTGCCTGTTGTCACCGTCACCGTCACCGTCACCGTCATCATCATCATCATCATCAACAACAACAACAGCAACGGCAAGAATTTCTGTTCAGGTTTGTTCATGGGGTTTTGTTCTCAACTAGGAACACTGCTTGAGCATTCCAAGCCACTTCTTTCGACTTCGGCTTCTTTTCTTCAGCCTGGCTACAGCAAGAAAGCGATGTAGTTGGAGATGAGGATATTCAGGCTTTTTCAGGTGTATTTCCGATTGTGGGTCAAGATTGGCAAGAAATCACAGCAATACAGATTCTTCAAAGCTATGGAAGTGGATGATTTTCCATGGGTATTGCCAATCATACCAGGTATTTGTAGTATTTAAGTACCAGTGTCCCATGAATACGAAAAAAATACCTGGAAAATACCATTGAGGTATTTTTCCATATTTTTCCATCAGAGAAGCCGGTTCCATCCAACAAATCCAGCGAGTTCGCCGTTTCGAAAAAAATCCAACGCCTTCCAGCTCCGTCGATGTCCGGCAGTGCAGGTGCTGAGCAGAAACAAAAAGGACAACCCACCCTGGAAAGGTTTTTATCGCAGCCCTGCCATGGTACTGAAATAGATTAGAATGATTAGATCTTTGGGGATATAGATGATATCAACTATATATAAATGATTATTAATAGATGAATACAGTAATGATAAATGATATATATATATATATATCCCTAAGACTGACATCATCTCTGAAACCAGTTTCTAGATGTTTTAGGATCCTCTACGTTAGATTTCAGGGGATTATTGGCAGATTGGAGTCTTCATGATAGGGTCCTGGGAGCTCAAAATCACTAACCGTTGCTGGTTGGTTGCAGTTCCAAGACAAATGAATCAACGCGGCCTAAAAAGATTCATGAAACCACCAGATTGCTTCATTGACTGGGAAAAAACAAGAAAAACGTCCTTACTATATCTGGAAAAAATAGAATCGTTCATAAACCTGACATGTTTCATAACTGTTGGGATGAATTCCCCTTCCTGAAATGATATGGGACTTTGCCAGTGAGGTCATGAATCAGTGCCCAAATCAATCATATCGTCAGTTCTTCAACTCTTGTCCCTGCCAGTACCCCCCCAGACTTTTCCATATTTTTCGCTCTCAGAACTTCCAGTTTCGCCCAGGCACCGTCCAATTTCTCTTGCTTGATGCCCTTCTCAGTCTTCACCTGATGAAAAATCGTCACCGGCGGCAGATGCCACTGGTTGTTTTGGTTTGTTTTGTGGGTATCACCCATGACCAACAATCAGTGGCTGATGGCTTATCTTGGCAATTTGAAACTAGAACTAGTCTGATCCGTTCCCTTAATCTGAAACTTCTTCTCATGTTGATAATAAAAATAATGATTGTCTGCGTCTGCGGTCGCGTCGGTAGGGTCCGATCCATCGATTGTAGGGTCTCCGCAGGAAATCCTTGTGGTCCAGCGCATGATCTATTCGAAGCAATACCACTACTTTCATCTTTCATGCAATCACTCTTGATCAGCACATTTGCAGGAATCCTGGATCAAAAACAAGAAAGCATTGTTGAAAGCAACATTAATTGGGCCAAAACGCAGAAACCATTCGCAACACAAAAAACATTTGGGAAGCACCTGTTAGCCACTGTTGATCATGGCTTCCCAAATGACCCACACAACAAGGCTGGCCGCCCCGCGGCCAAATCTAGTGCCTCGCTCTTGATCAACTCAGACTTCACTTCCGATTTCACCTGCTGGTCGCTTCAGGTGGCCATGAAATTTCGAGGTTTCTGCGTCACCAAGTTCATTTGGAATGGCGATCATAGGTCATTCTACACATCGCCAATGACATGAGGCTTTGGGAAAGACCCATTGGATTTCGGATGTGATGGGACCAACTAGTAGTGAGTCAAATGTGTGGATAAAAAAGGATAGGTGGTCTATGTGAGTTGTTTTGTTCACCAAGCTGAAATAAGATGATTTTGGGGGTTCACCCAATCCTAACCATCATCTATGCTGTGATCCCGGATAAGCTCCGTGCCATCTTGGCCATATCCTACCGTTTGCATATGGTCGAACACCCGTTTGCACCCAAACAGAACATGACAAAAATACTCATCAACAGAATGGAATTCAACGGCCGGTTCACCTTTTCATGTGTTTGGGACAATCTGGGTTTTGAGGGTTTTGACCCCAGACTCCAGTACCTTAGCATGGAAAATCCGTCAAAAAATGTATATGGATCTTCTCTGCTTCCGAGTGGCACCCTCCTTCTTCACACCTTCAGGTTTCACCTGATGCCGGTGCTTTGACGGATTGGCTGCCTCATCTTAAGATTAATGATTCGAAAGAAGAAAAGGTAAGAAAGTATGAAAGCCATTTGTCGCTCAGGCCTTTTGGATCGCCATCGGTGGACATCCAATGTATCCCCATCATTGGCAGTTGCCCATATCTTAGTTGGTCGGAGTTGTTCCGCATGGTTTCCAAGCTCCCAAAAAACGACTTGCCGAGCCTTGGGTGCCAGGGCATTCCTCAGGCAAAGGAAGGTGGGAAGACAGCCATTTCGTCCATGGATTTGGACCCCCATGTTTATCAACTATCCAACTTCGTGCTTGGCCCCTGCACGTCTGTTATGGTTTAGATCCCCATTTGTGCTGGTTGAATCCACATTTTTGTTGGGCGTAGAACTGATTGAAACTTGTCACAGCAGCTAAAACACACATCTTTTGCAGCTTGGACTTCGTTGGGCGTCCATGGCCACCATGGCCCATGAGTTTTGAATGTTTTGAGTCTTCCATCGAAAGATGCCACCAAGAATCTTCAAGATCTTATCCAGCAAGTTATCAGCCTCACCTGGAAGGCCACGACACGCCCCACCCATGTCTGAAGATGATGAGGCTATGTATATCTGGTTGGTGGTTGAGCCACCCTTCTGAAAAATATGAGTTTGTCAATGGGAAGGATGACATCCCATATTATGAAATGGAAAATATGAAATATTTGAAACCACCAACCAGATATATATATACACATCTAAATCACATCCCTTGATTTCCTTTTGTTTTTTTTTCGGATATCTGTCCTGTTTTGTTCAAGGGGGTTGGAGTTGGGGTTGCCTATGGCTCAATTTTTCAATTTTCGGGTACCATTTTTGTTCCCAAGACATGGCTCATTTCTAGAAACCGAAACAATCTGAAACTTTTATTGGGGGGTCGATGATTTTTGCAGCCATGGCGTGAAAGTAGAGTACCTGAAAATGCCATGGTTTACCCTGATTTTTTCCCCATTCAAAGACGCCGTTTTTGGTGCACCCCCTGCCTGGCACTGCCGCAGTTTCCAAACTCAAGTCTCCCACTTTGCCTCAGATCCGGGCCGGATCGGCTATTGGAAACGTTTCAAGAAAACCTGGACATGTGAGGTAAATAATGGTAAATACATATCTATGATAATCTAGCTATAGCTATATACAGTCTATGATAATTTACCATAATCTACTGGAAACATTTGGTATATTATCATACATATCTAGTGTAAACATATACATATCATAATCTACTGGAAACATTTAATCTACTGGAAACATTTGAGAAAGTGGATTATGGTAAATTATGGTAAATATTCTAATAGAGATAGTCACCATAATCACCATAATCTTCTGCTATCTTTTGGTGGACCCAAAGTCTGCGCGAAACTTCGCCCCGGCACCGTCTGCGCCATCGCCGTTCGCCTCCGCCTCCGTCATGGCCGGGCCGTGAAACACCGGAGCCGGGCGGCACCCAAAACCGCAGCTGCGAGCCAGGCCGAGGAACAGGACTGCCCCTTGGTTTTAAGATATGTCTTTTTTAATGGGAAATATGTGGAATATATACTGTGTATAATTCTGTACATATGGAAAATAAATGGATCTCCAATGTACATAGTGATGATGAGAAAGAAAATTGGAAAAATAAACCCAGGTATCCCAACAGCAAGGATGGTATGATGTGACAGCAACCAATGAACGCAACGTCCCGAACTCATCAGCCAGTGGTTCAATCAGTTGGATCATGGAACGTCCTTCACCACCAACACTGACAATCTGCTGTTCAAAATGCAGCACCAAGCAAGTATCCCTTGGGATTAATTCATGGGTTTGTCTGAAATTGGGTACCCCAACGTGTGTTGGGCTATCATCATGTCTTCCTGTCGCAATCCACTTTGGGATGTGTAGATATATGAAAATGTACATATACGTACATATACGTACATATACGTACATATACGTACATATACATACATACATACATACATACATACATACATTACATAATTACATACATACATACATACATACATTACATACATTACATACATTACATACATTACATACATTACATACCATACATTACATACATTACATACATTACATACCATACATTACATACATACATACCATACATTACATACATACATACATACATTAATACATTACATACATTACATACATTACATACATACATTACATACATACATTACATACATACATTACATACATACATACATTACATACATACATTACATACATACATTCATTACATACATACATTACATACATACATTACATACATACATTACATACATACATTACATACATACATTACATACATACATTA
>Ga0126342_10006495_pt1 | contig 20738 bp, 19 predicted proteins | sample Cyp1metagenome_FD_92528 | JGI IMG/M metagenome (GOLD analysis project Ga0126342, IMG submission 92528) | Coral microbial communities from Lord Howe Island, Old Settlement Bay, Australia - Cyphastrea 1 metagenome | ecosystem: Host-associated > Invertebrates > Cnidaria > Coral ...
ATGTATATATATGTATATCTATATATGTATATATATACACATATGTATACACATATGTACATATATATAATATAATATACATATATATATGTATACACATATGTATATATATATATGTATATATATATATACATATATATATATTTATATATATATTTATGTATATATATATACAATGATAGGAAACTTGTAGCATATAATTATGTAATATTACATAGAAAATACAACTACTGGCTAGTGGATGCAAAATGATCTGACACTGAAGACCAAGTCTTCCACATTGAGCAGTAGGGTCTTGAGCTGCAAGGAGGCCCCTTCTATGGACCATTTACTTTTTTTTCACGAACAGCCAGATTTGTCCGGTTGCTGAACAAGCCAAGGGACTTTGTTTAGTTGGGTCATTGTGGCACACGGTCACATACCTTGAACATGATTTAAACTTGCCAGCCGCCAAATCCCCACATAGGGTAGCTGATGTCTGGGAAGCGGGGAAACTCGAACCAGGAAAATGTCCCCTGCGGGCAGATCGAAGAGGTGAGATGACTGGGTGATACTGGGTGCCATGATACGCCGCGACCCTGACAAAAATCACTGGGACAACCAAAGGATCAAAAACAGTAAAGAGATTAAAGAGATTATCGATCAATCCTCGGACATGTTCAAGATCAGAAGATCATCGATATGACATTTGTCAGAGAAGCCTCAATTTCAATCCTCTAAGTCAGGCCAATGGGAGTTTCCTGTAAAGAATCCCCAGGAGTGGAATGCTTTAATTCGGAGCTAGGTGAATTTCCTGCGTTGTCAAACCTCAAGCTTCTATTCAATTAACTTCAATCAGATTCGTACTGTAAGAAGCAATCTGTTGAGGCGGGCCATGGTGTCCAAACTGTCGCTCCAGGCAATTTGCATTGCGCATCCCAGCAGCCAGGAGATGTAGCCTGGTTGAGACCTTCGTCTCGGGGTTACGGCGGTTACGGTATGAACAGTACATGGGTCTGTTTGAAAATGGGGTACCCGCAATTTTGATTGTTTATCATATTGTCATATTTTTTTCTCATAAGAAATGGCCAATTTTGGCAATTTTGGACTGACCAACACGATGGAATGGTATAATGGACCAGTGGATGTCTCTCTTTTCAAGCACGAACTCTTGGTACAAGTGACATCAAGTGACGCCAGGACTTGTTGGTGACTGCGGAAGAGAAGCTGCGACAGCTGCTGGAGCTGCCAACAGATTGGGACTGCCGGGGAAGTGTTGATGCATCGTGCATGAGACGCATGAGACATGTCTTGAAGCCCTCTTTGTGAGCTTTGAAACTTTAAATATCTTGAAATCATTTCACATTGAGATTCAATTCGCAGGGATGTGTAGCCAAAAGAGAGAATTTTCCACATTTGGATTTGGTCACTTTGTTCCAGCTCTTTGAGGAAACCACGCAGATCGCATTCTTTCTGAATTTCCTTCCATTCTTCCTTCGTAACCACGAAAGTCTTGCAAACAGTTTTGACATGTTTTGACTCTTGACCAGTTCTGATTGCGTTTAGTTAATTGTTGCTTCCACAAATATGTATATATATATGCATGGATTGACCCTGCCGTGCGGGTGGAAGTAGCTACAGCATTGGACTCGAAAACTCTAGAGTATAGTAGAAAGGAAGATTGGCGACGAAGAAGGACCATCTGCCATGATTCGTTGCTCTCCTGAAACTCAAGCTTGGAAAGCTGACAGCAGCATAAAACCTCAGTGCTTGCAAGTTCAAAAGATTTTTGTCAGCGAACACTGTTTGTATCAAGGCTGTAATTGAGGGTTCTTTCCATAGCACTCTCAGGGTGAAAGGAACAGCGAAAACGGCTGAGGAGCCCTAGCGTGACAACAGGGGAACACCTTAGCCGCCTCAGCCGCCTAAGCCAATTGTTGCAGTTGACACAGACACCCAGCATCCAGCCATGAATCGAAGACGGCAGGTACCACTTGACAAGTTGGCCGCTCTCTCAGGTTCAACAGCTATCCAGTTAGGCCCAGTTAGGCTATCCAGGGGTTGGGTATTGCTGCCCATTAGCCCCGGACTAAAATGTTTTCTTGCAAGGTGTATATTAAAGACCTGTGTGCAAAAAGACGAGAGCAAGGGTCCTGAAGGGTTTCAAAATGTTTCAAATGCAAGGCGTCCTAAGGCCGTCAACAGCAAGGAACGGGTGATGTGGCGATGCACTACTGGTAGGATACTTGTAGAATTTACCTTTTGAACGAGGCCATGACAAGTAGCTCATCATCTCTTTCTGGGAACCGATGTGAACAACATTGAACAACCATTTAGTTGGTTGAGCCGGTTGCCAAGGACATGACTTTGGATGAACTTGCATGGGATGCTGTCGGTCCTATTGGAGGCAGGACCGGGCCCCGCAACTGTCGTTTGACATAAAATGGCTGCAGCTACTTCATTCCAGTATTCAGAGGATGCATTAAATCATATTAAATCATTAAACAATTAGATGTGGACAACATCTCCACATTCACATTGTGATGTTCAACCTCTACCTTTTGAATTGGCAGAAAGCCAGACATGGTACCAGTAGTGATAGTGTGACAACTGATTCCCCACTGCAATCACGATGCAAACCAAAGCCTTCAATTTTTATTTTTCCTGATCTTTCAACTGGTTGACACCTCCATAGCGAAGTTCCCAGATTGCCCAGCTGAAAGATAGAAGGTTTCATCCTTCTGACAAATCTCATGTCTTGTAGACAGCTTATGGCATGTTGGACGATTTGTAGGACATTGTAGGGTACTCCGGCATCAATGACCAAACGAAAAAGATGTCCGGTTACGGTCGTCATATCAGAGTCCTTGTGAGATTTAATGAGAATGGAAGGAGGAACTCCCCACGTTGGAAAATGAGCCACCACTTACGTGTAACACCGGGGCAACTGAGGCAGAGGTGGAGAATCTTGGTTTGTCTTGACTTGGCTAAAAGGACTGGATTCACTGGATGTGGGTACAGCATTGAACTAATCAATTCTAATAACTACATACCTACGCAATGCTACGCAGCAACATGTGTGAACCATGGACATGTCATGTAGAAGGTGAGGGGGTTAAGTTCCAAGAAAAACTAAACCAACTGGCAGCCAGTACCCATAGATTGCATGATGCAAGGAAGCTCTGCAGATCTTTGAGCTGGAACAGTTTTCAACCTAATGATTTTCCTTGTTGGGTGTGCAAAATGGAGAATTAGGAACTGTCTGTAAGCTGGGCACACTCTACTACTTGACATGGGCTATAATCGTACTTGATGCATCTTGATGCATCTTGATGCGTTGTTTGTGCTACTGGTGCCAAGTTTGTAGATTGGACTGCCTCCCGGCCAGACATTGCTAGGTCTGCAATTTCCAATCTTTCTGAACTTTCTGAATGCATTGCTTAGACATTTCCAGTTCATGAGATGTTTGGTTTTCTTGGTTCGTGAAATTGTAGTTCTAATCGCTGATGGAGCAACATGACAGTGAAGCAATGCCAAACCCAACAAGTATCGTTCTTGAGGTCCTGTCAGTCACTGACAGTCGTGCTCATTTTCAAACAAAAATCACAGCAATTGTTGAAACTCTTTCAAGTGAAGACCCACCATTTGCATCAAATCATACGGCATTCGAGGTTGAGCAGTCAGAATTTGCTTTGTCTTGCTGAGGGCATTTCCACTTCCATCGGTGTGTTGATGATTTTGAAAGTTCTGCCTCACAAATAAACAGCATCACCAGGTTCGAAATCTTCAGGACCATTCCACAGCTAATTCTGGGCATTTCTCTATATATAGTATGTATAGCCTAATATTTCAAGTATATTCCAAGCACATGTTGGACGATCCATTTGAATCAGCTATGTACATGTGCTAAGATGTGCCAAGATGTGCCAAGATGTGCCAAGAAAATCCAATAAACAGGTCCTGCCTTCCAAGGACTGGACGGGCGGCTCGGCTAGAAGCGGCTACAAGTCCAGGAATTCAGCGCCATATCCGCCTGAGGAGGTTGGGAAGTTCGGATTCAGATTCTGTTTGGATTTGACAAATGATTAGAAAATTTAGAAAGAGATTGGGATTCAAGCTCCTTGCTTTAAGATGCTTGCGACATTCTAAAATCAGTTTGATTTGAGGTGGGGTCGCAATGACCAGATCTGTTGTCTACCTAGGTCAGAGATGGTCAGAGAAGAAACCAAACAGGCATCCTTCTCACTCTTCAGGGCCACGCGTATGACATGGTATATTGATATTCAACTGCAGTTTGTGTGCGGGCTGGTGATCTTGTCATATTTTAGAAATTTTTAGAGCGTAAAGTCCGTATAGCCAAAAATCCCAGGGTCCTTTTTTTTTTGGGGGCAACTCCACGACACTCTGATTAACTGCATCCACCTCCCTAGCATCATCCTGATGGCGGATACTCAAATGGCGAAAGTAGTTCTGGCGAGTTGTGCTTTCATGTGTTCTCCACTTTCTACTGAATAGATCTGGATGGCGCAGCTCTAGCAGCCCCATCCACATGTCGACTTTATCGACCCAAACGATTCAAATTTGCCCATCGATCGCATCCACTACACCCCTGGGTGTAGCCTGGCAGGACTGGCATAGTTGGTCTTACCACTACGAGAGGCCAAAGCAATGGATCCAGGAGGACAAAAACCTGTGCTACATCGGACGTGATGTCGATGTGACCCTGGGTAAAATTCTATTTGAGCCAACGCTTTGTGTGAAGTTGACGTTTTCCAAGTGTTGTAGAAGATCCCCTTTCTTGAGTTTTGATAGTTTTGCTTTTGTTGATAGAGGTCAGATTCTGACCAAGACAGGGTCACAACTCTGAGGAATCGGGTGGCAGGTAGAGTGGCTCATGGTCTACGAAGCCATAGCACCTAGAGCCTTGCCTGGATCTTCTGGGAGTTGCTTCTGATGCTTCTGGAACTCTTTTGAAGTTCACCAAAAGTGGCAGTAAGATGCGATAAGTGCTTCATGGCATCAGTAGTGCGCTAAGCAGTTATCATATGTTGTCATACTTTTATACTCTTTTTCCCAAAAGCATCTCCGATGCTTGGGTTCTCGTTTAGCTTCCTTCGCCGCGAGGGGAGCGAGACAGAAGAGCCGGATGAGCAAGGAAGGAAGGAAGGCAGGAAGGAAAGGAGGAAGGAAGGAAGGAAGGAAGAAAGGAAGGAAGGAAGGAAGGAAGGAAGGAAGGCACGAGCGCGGACGGAGTGGAAAGCCTGGAAATAGCTTGGAAATGCTTGGAAATAGCTTGGGGGGATCTCTGCTGGAGGGAGCGAGACGGAAGCGCCGGACGAGCGTGGATGGACTGTGAAGCGTGGAAATAGCTCGGCGGGAGCTGGAGGGAGCGAGGCGGGAACGCCGGACGAGCGTGCGTGCATTGTGAATATTGTGAAGCGTGGAAATAGCTTGGGGGGAGCGATGCAAAAATGCAAAGCTGGTGGCACGGGTTTTTCGGGACAATTTCCATCAATGCGATTGTCCTGAAAAACTGTGGGTCCAAGACGTGGAAATAGCTTGGGGAGAGCTACGTAGAGCGACACTAAAATGCAGAGCATTTTGGCACCGGGTTTTCAGGACAAATTCCATCAATGCGATTGTCCCGAAAAAGTGTGCGCGTAAGACTTGTGAAATTGATGCCAAATGCTGGGCAATGGGACATGCATGGGAAAAAGTTCGTGGCTGGGGATTTTTTTTCTCTGCGCGAGGTGGACGGAGGTGTACACAGGAGTGTTTACACACGGATGCGTTTACACACAGAAGCCTTTACACACAGAAGCCTCCACGCACTGAAGCTTTTACGCAGAGTAGCTTTTAAACAGAGAAGTCTTTACACAGAGAAGTCTTGACACAGACAAACTTGTACACACAGAGGCTTTTACAGAGAGAAGTCTTTTACACACAGAAGTCTTTACACAGAGGAGCTTTTACACAGAGAAGTCCTTACACAAAGGAGATTTACACACAGAAACTCTTACACACAGACGCGTTTACGCACAGGATGTTTTACACACAGAAGCGTTTACAGCGCACAGAAACTTTTACACAGAGCAGCTTTTACACAGAGAAGCTTTTACAAAAAAACTTTACACAGCGAAGTTTTTACACACAGAGGCTTTTGCACAGGGAAGCTTTTACACAGGAAAGCTTTTACGCACAGAAGCTTTTACACAGAGAAGTTACACACAGGAATCTTGGCACAAGGACGCGTTTACACACAGAAGCCTTTCCGCACAGAAGCTTTTTTACACAGAGTAGCTTTTACGCAGAGAAGTCTTTACATAGAGAAGTCTTGCCACAGAAGCCTGTACACACAAAGGCTCTTACAGAGAGAAGACTTTTATACAGAGAAGTCTTGACACAGAGGAGCTGTTACACAGAGAAGTCCTCACACAAAGGAGAGTTACACAGAAACTCTTACACACAGACGCATTTACGCACAGGATGTTTCTTACTCACACAGAGACTTTTACACAGAGCAGCTTTTACACACAGAAGCTTTACACACAGAAGCTTTACACATAGAAGTTTTTACACGCAGGAGCTTTCACACACACAAGTTTTTTACACTGAGAAGTCTTACGCAGAGGAGCTTTTACACACAGACCCGTTTACACTGAGAAGCCTTTACACAGAGGAGCTTTTTTCACACAGAAGCCTTTTACGCACAGAAGCTTTTGCACAGAGTGGCTTTTACACAGAGAAGTCTTGCACAGAGAAGCTTTTACGCACAGACGCGTTTACACAGAGAAGTCTTTACACAGAGGAGCTTTTACGCACAGACGCGTTTACACAGAGAAGTCTTTACACAGAGGAGCTTTTGCACATAGAATCTTGTACACACAGACGCGTTCACGGCGCACTACACTTTTACATAGAGCAGCTTTTACGCAGCGAAGCTTGTACACACAGGGGAGCTTTTATTTTATACACAGAAGCTTTTATACCCGCAGTGGTTTCTGTGACGTCTTAGTTTTGGATTTATGATGTTTAGTTGAGTTGAATGTTCCCCAGGCATTTGGATGTTGTTTTTCATGGTTTTTCGAATGTTTTTGACATCTAGGATATCTTAGCTGAATCATGGAACGAAACATCGATAATTTGGACTCTTGGAACAGGCTTCCTGAGAGAGTGCAAAACTAACAATCTAGATTTCATGTTGAACAGACTTTTGACTGTTTGCACGAATGTAACATTGACAAAGTTGAAGTTCATGGAACGTTAACATGCCCCACCCCACCCCATCCCCCACCTCCCAAACACAAATATGCATAGTGCAAGTGCAGGAGAAGATCTCACAGCGTAGCATGACGTATGTGTGCAAGTGCAAGAGCATGACGTACGTGTGCAAGTGCAAGAGAAGATCCCACAGCGTAACATGACATATTTTCAAGTTGGCGTGGACGTTATTACCCCCACCCCACCCCACCCTAACCCCACCCCAAATGACCCAGATGCATATTCTATTGCTATGCGCACCATACAATCCATGTGTGTTCAAGTTGACATGAACCTTGTCACCCCCACCCCACCCCAAATGACCCGTGTGCGTGTTCTGTTGCGGGTTTCTGCATGCGTGCATGTTTTACACAGAGCAGCTTTTTCACAGAGGAGCTTTTACACAGAGGAGCTTTTACACAGTGAAGCTTGTACATTCAGAGGCTTTGACGCAGAGAAGTCTTTTACACAGAGAAGCTTTTACGCGCAGAAGCTTTTTACACAAAAAAACCTTAACACAGAGGAGCTTTTACACAAAGAAGTTGGTACGCAAAGAAACTTTCACAAACATAAACTTTTGCACACAGAGGACATTTTACACAGAAGCTTTTAGACACAGAAGCTTTTACACAAAAAACCTTTACACAGAGAAGTTTTTACCCACAGAAGCTTTTACATACAGAAACTTTTACGCAAAGAAACTTTTACACACAGAAACTTTTACACACAAAATTTTTCTCATAAAAAACCTTTACACAGAGGAACTTTTACACAAAAAAACTTGTCCGCACAGACGCGTTTACGCACAGTAGCTTTTACGGATAAATTTGGCAAAAAAAACTTTGGTACAGAGAAGTCTTTACCCATCTTTCATCATGTCTCATTTTTCATGATCATCACCATCTGTCATCTTCATATCGTCGTTTTCATGCTCTTTTGGTCAACTCCCTCCGTCGTTTAGTTTTCATTTCGCACGGTGTTCTGTCCGTCCACGCTTCGTCCTCGCTCCCCCTGCGGCGAAGCAAACTAAACGAGAACCCAGGAATAAATAGCGACTAGAAAAATGGGATAGAGTTAGCTACATTAGCAGAAATAGCGACTAGAAGAATGTAGACGTAGCTGACACATCATGCTGTGGTGAATTGTGGCCCCTGATACCATCAGTGCGCACGATGTTTCAGCAAAGATCTTACGTCGATTTCACGCAGAGCACAGCTGCCCACACCACAGGATTTTTTAACAAGGCGTGCTGTGCGCCGTCTTGCTTTTGGGTTCTCTGGCCCACCTTGTTTCCACCACGACTGGCCACAGTTTGGGTCTTCACAAGAGTTTAAACTCAGCCCTACCAAAGTTCGACGAATTTTCAAGCTTGGCTGACATTGTAAGCTTCAGTTCTTAAAGTCCCGTCCGCGCTACTTGCTAGGAGGATGTTGATATGTGTGATAAGTTCTTTTCACCACCCTTTCGACTTGATACCTTGCCTCAACAGCTGTTGCAAGTACTTCAAGAACGTTTGATGTTTATAGGATCCTGAGAACTCTGTTGTTCCAACAGGCCTTGTCCTTTACATACTTGACCCGATTCCTAATGGCTGTTGGGCCACCATATGAGTAGGCTGTATGATGCCGTACCGTATGGTGCTGTAAACTATGCTGTATGCAAATTGCAAGTTGAATTCAGCCTTTCATGACATGTTTTGGCCCCAGATTGTTTAGTGGCATGCAGCTGCTCCAGTGCACCCTCGTAGGTCATGAAAACGGAACATGATGAACTCCAGACAAATTTCACCGCACCTTAGCCGCCTCGGCCCTGGGTTTTCTTGCGCCCTAAGTACCGTCATCCCACTGGATTGGGACTGTGTTTGGACCACTTTGAAGGCAGGATGTTCCGATGTCGAATTTCACCCTTGAGATGAGCAGACTGGCTACTTGACATTGACATGCGAACTCTTCAAATTTTCAGGCTGAGTGAACCCCCAATTTTTCACATGGTCACCATGAAGTGATCGAAGAATCGGATTGCAGGGGGTCGCGGAGCGCAGCTGTGTAGGTTATGGCTTTGGCGAGGTCTTACATTACACCTGACAATTTGGCGGCTTTGCTGCAGATCTTCAGGTTTCACATGTTTCAGTCGTGTTTGATCATAGCTACTCTTTGCTAATCTCGTGATCTCTCGTCAGCATGAAACCACAAAATGGGTAACGTTTCGCTACAGATGTTCGCCAGATGTGATGTAGGTAGCGAATCTGACAAGTTGACGTGCGTAGAGTAATAGAGGGTCACTTAAAGTTGCTGTTCTGATTATGAATATCATTCCACAAGATGCAGCCTTTTGGAAGGTAAAGACTGCTCCTCAAGATTTTTTGAAAATTTGGGATTCCAGGGCCATAGAGTATCGCCGCTATCGCTTTGGAGAGTGTACAGGATTTCAGCTTCGAGCTGGTCGACAACGAATACTTGGACGGAAGGCCTGGCCACCTTTTGCGCCGCAGAGTCCACATAGCCGTCACATAGCCCACATAGTGAACGCTTGTGAACGCACTTGTGAACATCTCGCTGTCGCCATGTTTGGACGCAAGTAAATGTTTTGACATGAACTGGACCTTATAATGTGATTAATGTGCTCAGCTGATGATTTTAGTACTCTTACTATCTCTTACTATTATATCATGATATTATCATGCACGAACGATGTATGCCTTGTACCGTACAAAACTTGCACCTACATTTTACTTCTTAGCTGCTTGTCATGAGGGAATATCACTCGTTCATTTTCAGCCCTCTGGTTCAGTCTGCAGTCCCCTTTGCTACCAAGAAATGAAGTGAGTCAGCCAAGAACATGGCACATACCACAGGTAGATGAACTGCTGTGGCCGCTGTGAGGCTTCCAGCGGACTTTGCCTATGAGCTCTCCATTGATACGGATAACTGGGTTGAAGAGGCTGAGAATGGCATTTTACCCAGCAGCTTGGCATAGTGCTTCGGTCGTGGATTGAACATATTGAACCACTGCCCCAGCTCGACTCCGCTAATGGTGCCGCATTGCTCACCCATGCGTCAGAGTGCCCATCTGTAGCTGTATGAAGGTTGAAACAGCAAATGCGATGCAGACATGCGATGCAGACATCAAATCCATCACATCCTCCAAGGTGACGAAAATTATGTCTCTGGCTCTTCGGAGCCTGGGAAGATGGCAGGTCGTATCGCCAACATTGAAACTCAGCAGCAAAGCTAAGGGCAGTGAAGCATCCCGTCCAGTTTGGTACATAGATACCTCCAGTAGCGTGCGGTTTCATGGACTTGACATTTTTCACTCCTGGTAACTTTGACATATTTGTCAAGGCTTAGAGACAAGTCTTTCTTTTTCGTGACCAGGTGGAGACTCCCTAATTATTAGTCTCAATGGGACAAACCGTTCCTGGAGCTTCAGATAGCTTCAGTACCTCCCCAAAGGAGTTACATCCTTTCCCATCTTTCCCCGGATGCACTTTGCAGATCCGGGAAGATCGCGACTTGTTCCTCTCCTTGAGCGGTCCACCAGCTGGTCAGCAAGCGGTACAAAGCTTGCAGTACGTGGGGACTCCCAGCGGACTCCCAGCTCAATCAATTTTGCAGCTCGGTCAGCTTGGATGGGTTTGGTGACATTCAGTGACCATGTGCACAATGTCAGATGTGAAGCTTCCTACAGAAGTATTGTGAGACCTCTCCTTGTGCTAATTCAATCGGGAGAGCAAGCTGCCCAAAGACCTGAAGACTTTCGAGCGAGAGCGAGAAAGACTGTGGCCCAGTAGGACTTGCCCAGTTGAACCGCGTTGCAACAGCACAGCGGCTGATCTTTGTTCATTCATGCTTCGGGGGAATTCAGGACTCTCATTGACTCATTGTCTTTACAAATCCTTGGCCATCTTGGCCCCAGCCCCATCACAAACGAGGCCAAAACGTACATCAAAGAAGAGGGTCGTTGGAGCCTCGGGGCAGGACGGGGTGGTCAGTGATAGCCAGTGATGCCTCAGGTGTCCAGCATTCCTATTGTCTGAGTTGAATACAGAACAGGCATGAACAGGCACAATTGCGGCACAATAGGCCAGTTTCCGTAGAGCAGCGAAAGCAGGTTTCGTCAAAAGCTTCAAATGTCAGTTTGATCATTTCTAATTAAATTCTAATCTATTTTGTATGGGCATTTGGACAAGGCTATGGCTATGCGATCCAAACACACGCAAGATGCCTCAGGCTTGCCACAGAAAGCAAGCATTCGGTACTCAGGTGATCTGCACTGTGCCCTTAGTTTCGGGAAGAGCGAAAAAATGGCGAGCATCGTGTGACTCGGCCGCCTATGCGGTTTGCGAATATGGGATGGTCTGTAATCCTGCTGAATACTGGTTGGAAAGAAGGCTAGTTAGTTGGAAATGCAAGGAAGCAGAAACAATGTCAGAATGTTGGCAAAGAGTGTCCTTTACATTTTGTACTAGTCGGATAATCTTGCTCATTCTCTGAATTTTGTTGGTTGGTTGTCCCAAGTTTTGGCAAGACATCACTGCATACTAGCCCTGCTTCGAATGTAGTTCCGATGGATCCCTTTATACACCGCATGCTGAGCTTTTCATTTGCTTAAGGCTTCCTCAAGTTGATGCTTGTGTCACTGGGAAGCTGATATATTTTGCCATATTCCAGACAATCCCAGGTCTATATATTCATATTCATATCAATTGATTTGATTCATAAAATTTTAGATTTGATGACATGTTCAGAGAGCCCAAGGCACATCTCTATCTTCAAGGTCTTCAGTGCCTGCAGAGTGGCTAACTTAGTGCCAGGTGACTAGGTCAATATTTTCTTGCCCTCAATTTCTGCAAACACTGCTCGAAGACTCCATACGAAAATAAACACCTACTCAGTTCAGACTCCGACATTTGAATAGTTCTTCTGATGATTCCGAGAGGTGAAAGGATCACTGGTAATCTTACAGCCCTTTGCATGTGTCATGCCATTCCCCGATGCGGATTCTTAAGGTCAGCAACACGACAGACACTTGGAGAATTGGGGCTTTCCCCGATGAATTGTCGCTGACTACTACAGTACAGATCAGTACAGGAGTATACACAAGAATAAACATAGAATAAATAGACCCTTAGGCAAATTACAATACCACGCTTTGGTTCTCGTACATCAAATATGGGTTCATCAAGCCCTGACATCCCCGAAGCAGAGTTGCGCTTCAAACCAAGCCAGACACCAGTAGGCAGAGAAGAAAGCAACCCAAGATAACCGCGGATAACCCAAGTAGATGATCAGTTGATTCAGTTGATGCATCGCCAATGCATCGTTTTTTTATCCAGGACACTGGGTAGTTCAGATCAGCTGGACCTTGGCTGAGGATATCCATGGTATAGCTGGCTATGTGGCCCGAGGGATTCGAGAGGGGCGGCCACCATGCGTTCCTTGGGGCATTCAGTTGCACCGAAGGCAAAGCTGGTGATGGATACTGATGGTTGCATGATGCTCAACCACTTTCAATTTGATCAGAACGGGCCGTTTCATGTCAATCTGAACACACCCAGAGCTACACACAGTGAAACGAAGTTTGCTTGCGGAGCTGCATGGCTGCCAAAAAGGATGTAACACCGAATTTCTAAATGTTGAGGATAGTGTGAACAAACCTGAAAGAGTCGAAGAAAGAGTCGAGACAAAATAGCTTCAATGCTTCAGTCTTGCTGAGGTTCGGGCCATTGGAGCAACTAACCTCAATACTGCGGTGTACCCTGGCTGGGATCTGAAGGTTGCCACGGCTGGCTTGACACTGCAGGAAGATACACACATTGGGAATAGACGGGCCAACCTGGTCAGCATCACCCGCTCGATGAAATCTTCAAATATTCTCCCCCCCAAGGAAAATGGTTCAACTTTTCAGTCATGAATGGCCGCCAAGAAGATTATATATTGGACTTCGCAGCAGCGAAATGAGGGCGGGGAGATTTGACAAACCCTTTGATGCCCATGCGGATAATAAATTGACAATAAGCAATCGACCATGGGGGTATCAAAGCAAAATAGCCTTCTATTGCATGGGGGTATCAAAGGCAACTCAGGAGGAGTTTTGATCAGAACCTGCAAGCTCTGAGGAAAGCAGTAGCGCTTGCAAGAACCTTTCTAAACGAGGATAAGGAGCTGTTGGATGGTGGATATGGAAAACGATGAAAGATGATGAAAGAGATACTGATAATCACAAGTGAGATAGACCAGAGATTACCAGAGACATCAAATCAATTTTTGATTGTTTGGAATTGAAGGGTTTGTATTTAGGGTACCTTGAATGTCTCCTTTCCGTGGGATGAGATTACTAGAAACGAACAGTGAAGGCCCAGTCCCATGTCCACAACAAGGAGCTAATCGTAGTTGGCTTCGCATTCTTGCGAAGGAACTGCCACAGCAAATGTTCGATTTTATTCAGTATTCAGTAGTCTCTCAGTAGTCTCTCCTGACCCGTTCTGCAATGGTGGCATTGTTCTGCCTCTTACCCTAGCGTTTGGTGCAGGAGCGAATCGATGTCGCCTGCAGAGTGGATTTTCCGGAGTGCCCAGATTGGATTTGCTTGGTCACGGCTGATATACGGGGGTGTACCAGGTTCATGTACCAGGGGTTTGGAACTAGTGTCTATCCAGCTCATCCGCTTTTCCTTCTTTCACCTGCACCATGTTTTATCCCTGTACTAACACTGTAGCCGCCGCTTGCTTCAATATTTTTGCGGCGCATGAATGTGATTCAAGAATATTTGTCGTCGCCCCCGTTGCAGCACCCTCAAATCCTTCGACCACATATTTTTTGAATAAAACCCTTGCTGGGCCCCTGGGCAAGCAGCTGTTGAGGTATTGCTACAACCCAGAGACTTTGAAAATGAAGATGAACTTGACCAGAATCGCTGGTGAGGGCGTTCGCAACATGAGCAATAGCAAGGCTGGCTTGCTGCAACCTGGTTCTAAGACCGCAAGCGTGCTTGAATAGAGGAGCCATTTGCGCTATTTGCAGGTTTTTTTGCAAGTGCTGAACCTTGTAATGGTGCTCACTTCACAGCAACAACAAGCATATGGTCTAGCAAAGGTGGCCAACATTTAAGGGATACATGAAGAAAGCGTTGTCTGGGAGGTACGGTGAAGGCAGAAGATTCCGATGTATTGACTTTCATAATGTCATCATATATATATATATAAATACATGATACCTTCTGCGGCGCGACGTGTAGGCGACGCTGCCTCTCTACGTCTCTGGCAACACCCAGAAGGAGAAAGTGGCTGGTGCTCTGGCGAACCGTGTGCGCAACAGACGCCAGGCTGGGCACCACATGGTTCCGATGGAATGAACCCAGACATCAAATGACCCTTGCTTCGGTCGTGCGAAGGTTCCCAAAAAGGATCCCTACGGATCATGTCCCGTTGGACTTGCTTATTTCATTCAAAGTTATTATTGTATATGTATATATATATACTATATATATATTAATATATAATATGATATATATATATAATATTATAATACAATATATTACGTATTTTACTGATATTTACTGGCAAAGATCCCCTATTCTCAACCCGTTCAAAATGCAAAGTTGTAGGGGTCCTCTTTACGAGTTGCTTCAACCATTTCTCCCGTTTTTTCAAACACATATCACTTCACGAGTTTGTTCGACATTAAGGCTGCTCATGTGGGTCTCAAGTACAACGGAATCAACGGATAATCTTGACAACACGTCCCATGTCCCTAATTTTTGGAGAGACTGCGATTGCACACTTCAAAGCACTGCTGTGCCTAGGTGTTTTTAGCAGCGATGGGCCCACAGCCCGCATCACAGCAGCATAGAGAAACTGTCTCCATCATCCAAGTCGCAACAAGCAGTTGGCCCTTTGAAGACTTGAGCAAACGCCACTGACGCGAAAAGATCCGTGCGGTCGCTACGAAGACATACTCCGCATCACTTTCACCTCAAGTTGGATAACATTCGTGACCTTCGTGACCTTCACGAGCTGCAATGGGGGTTGAGTTCTTCAATTTAGAATTTCTCAATTTCGGGTGTAGATATGTGGTGAAACTGTGAAACCCATGATCTTCTGCAGATCCCTTTGTCGCAGATGAGGTGAGTGTCTCTTTGCGCCTTTGCTAAATCAAAGCCACGGCTGGGCAAAGTCATGGCATGGTTTTTTTTATGGTTTTTTGATTTCCTAAGTTTGAACTTCTGAAAGCTTCAGGTTGCTAAGGGATCTAAGGGATCTAAGGGCAAAGACGCAAAGCAGTTCTGAGTCTCCAACTCATGGAGATAGAATTTGGAAGATGAAATTCGAATCCCGAGACTTTGGGGATTTTTTGGGGATTTATAAACTTTATCCCCAGCCACTCTGTGTTGCCAATTGTAATTTGCCATGGCTTACTCTTCATAAAGGTTTGTGAAGCCTCCCCAAAATAACGAAACTGCACATGAATCACATGAACATGTCACATTGGCTAAGCTCAGCCAATCCAATGCGCTAATGAAAAACGTGTTATATATAATCCTGGCTATCCAAGTGTGCCCGGCTTCCCAGATGGATGTCTGGATCTCATCGCAGTGTCATGGTGCCTCAGGAAATGCATTTTGCTTGCAAATCGGTTCTTGATAGAAGACTCGCACCTTGGCTCATGGCAGTATATGGCAGTATTCAGAAAGATGACATGTGTGGCATGTAGATACCTTCACACTTCCCCAATTCTAAATCCATTCTCTGCTGCAGCAAACCGTGCGAGTAGGCGGGTCCATTCAGCACTGTGGATTCATACGCAAGGCACCTCAGACAATATGCAGATGTGATTGAGATCATATTGCGTTCCTGTAAGGATGCGGATTCGCATGGCTCCAGAATTTGCGGACTCAGAGAAGGGAGCCAGCTGTTTCTTGGTCAAAATGGTGACTTGGGCGAAAAGGCATGTCTTGGAATCACATGGAAATTGACAGAATAACTTCCAGCATCTTCCACTTCTCTTGGTAATTTTGCTAACACGTGCCACTCATGATCGCTCCATACAAATCAGTCAGAACCAGCCAGTTCCTCCATAGGCATGCAATCATATGACATCGATTTTCCTTCAGCCTGAAAATAGATGTGTACTGTGTACTATACAATATTGCTATGTATATAATTGTATATACACGATTAGAATATAGAGATTATAAACAGTGAGCATATATAATGTATAATGAATATATATAATGTATAATATTCGTATGTATATATATAGATATGATGTATAATATATATGTAATGTATAACATATATAATGCATAATATATATTTTTAAATGTATAATATATATTTTCAAATGTATAATATATATATATATATCTAATGTGTGTATATATATCTAATGTGTGTATATATATATATATATATCTAATGTGTATATATATATATATATCTAATGTGTATATATATATATAATGTAATATATATATACAATAATATGTATATATATACATATTATATTTCAATGATACTAAACTGTAAATTATATAGACGATTAATTATATATGATTATATGTAATTCATTTGAAGTTGCATAATTCTCGAAAAAGATGTTCCGAACCGCAGTGGGACCTGCTTGAAACTTGGGATGCTTTGGCCAGTTGCTCGAACAGGCTGACTTAGTATTGCTTACATTTTTTTGAATATCTGAGGTTTATGCTTGCACATCCTTCCTGAGCTTTGGGTATGAGGCCAAAGCTGCGGAGATTGAGATGCCGACCGCTGACAGCGTCGGTTCGAACACTTCTGAGCGTTTCCTTTCATGGACATATAGCATTGTGTGGACACTAAAAACTGCCATTACTTCAGATTAGTGTGAACAGAAGTACTCTCAGCCAACTCCCTGAATGAATCATGTAAACAGAGTGGCTTCAAGTACGATTCTTTTGAATTCACGAGCAACGTAGGCACATAGCAACATGACTTCCAAAGATACAGGAACTGCTCTCGCTGCATCACAATCAAACCTGCCCATCTTCCATCTTAATCATGGAAGCCAATGTAAGCTTGCCGATGATGTATCCTTTCAATATCATTTGATGATCCAATGGCCTCATGGCATTGGGGGAATAATATCAATTCAGACATTTGCAGTGATCGGCTCTATCGGCTTCAAGCATTTTCATGTCTCCTCATTTTCAAGTGATTTTCGACTCTGTGCATAGGAAGCCAGGACCCATACGTTCCAAAAGGTTGGGGCTGCATCCAATTCAGGTTATCAGTTTTATCATGTTTTTTTTTTGGTTGGTTGTCTCTCAGCCTCGCCGATTTCTTTGGCCAAGCACAGATGGATACAGAGGCGCCAAAGTTGCGAGCAGCATGCGCCATGCAGAGGAAAAACAGAAGTCAGCTGCAGCTGTTCAAGCAAGGATTGCCCTATGATTACCATGGACTACCCTGCATGCATGAGATCTATGAATCTATGAATTGTGAGCAGAAGGAAGGGTTAGACATGAATCGGAAATGTTGGAATGAGCGATGGACAACAAGAATCAACATTGCTCAATGTTCGATGTTGACTGGTGAAAGAATCCCCAACATAGCATCTTTTGCTGGGGGACCAAGAATATGCAAAATACAATTCTAAATTCTGCCAGAGTGGCTGAGTGGCTGCTTCGATTTCTCGTACTGTGCTCCTCATCCACTTCTAATTTCATCTAAATTCTATATCTCTTGGCATCCAAGTTATCTCATGTTATCTGCCACTGTCTCCTGATGGATCCCTTTGGAATCGATGGACATCTATGGAACATTGATACAAAAACTATATAAAACTATAAGAACTGTCAGTTGCCGTTGCTACGTTTGCCGTTTGCCAAACAGGACATGCTCTCGTTTTGCCGCGGCAAGCGTCTCACCGGTGCCTCCGGCGGGCGTCAGAGCAGTGGCACCTGCGCCAAGCATCGGTGTCCTGAGCGAGGGGGGGCTGGGCGGCTGGGGCAGTGCAGCCAGTGACTGGTCCAATACTGGTAGCAATGGACACAAATAGTGCACAAACACGGCACAGATAGTGCACAAATAGTGCACAAATAGTGTCAATGGAACAAACCTAGCTGATTTGCTGGGGAATTTTGGTTAGAAGTTTCCCAATCTATGCATCGTGCTGACAGTATCAATGACACAAGTGGATGTGCTTGTGGCATCAAGGTTTTTCAAGAATCTCTGCTCTTAACAAATCTTCATATTTGGTCATACAGCACAGTTTGCAGGTCTATGCCGCGTGAGCAACAGAGGTTTTGTGTCACCGTCGTTCGGAAGTGTCGCAGGAGATGGTTCCAGAGATGCAAGGTCTCTTTGCTACGACCTCAGCCGTTCTTGACATCGGTTGGATGATGTGCGCTGAGAGCCTGCTCTCCGCAACCTTGGGGCATGGCCCAAGGCATCCCTAAAGGCTCTAGTTTCTCCACGTTCTTCTGTCGCCAGTTCCGTCATTTTGGTCAACCCACTGATGCGGCAGTGATGATATTGCCGAGGACTCGACTTTCCGCAAGATCTACACACGCGACCGGCGCGGAGCTCCCATGGCAGATCGGCTCAAGGCGGAGATCCACCACCGGACAGATCCATACAGATCCATAAAGGTTCATTACTTCAGTTGTACTGGATATCACTGGATATAACTGGAATTCACTGGATATAACTGGATTCTTCATGATTATTATCTGATTATTCATAATGTTCGATCGATACCCCCAAGTGAAAGCCCCAGGCGCCGGCGGCAATTTTGATCAATTTTGCCTTTGGAGAAGCAAACGAGGAATGCATGTTCTGCTTCAACTGTTGAAGGAAGCAACAAGAAGCAATTAGATTAGATCCTAATCAGTTCCGGGAAGTCAAGGCCTTATTGTTTCATCCCAGCAACCATGCTGCGCAAGGGTCTCTCTTACAAGCTTGCAGATCCTGTTGATGAAGTGTATGCATGTCGACATACCACCCAAATTTTAGCCTGGCAGTAGGACAGGCACTGACTTTTCCGAGCTTGGGTTATGGGTTGCTGTTTGGACAGGTCTGCCATGTGTATCGAGTCTTGGCTCAATTTTGTCGACTGCACCACCTCGTATAGCTGCATCTCTCAGGAATTCATAGATTCATAGATGCTACTCAGGAGGACTTTCATTTGTACTGTAACGGAACTGATTCAATAGGGATAAGACATGGTAAGACTGAGATTTGAGAAGGCAATTTGTACAAGATGACTCACTAGTTGCATGAAACTTGCTTGCGCCTGTTCTCATCAACACTGGTTTGTGGGCATGCTAGGCTTGCTAGTTGCAGTCTTTCTTCTTGATCCTTGCAAGATGAGCAAAGACTACAACATGCACGATATCTTGTGTTGCCGACTGCATTCCACTATACTTAACTTAACAGAGTGGGACATGACCCTATGTTGCGTATGATGATTCGAATCTTACATGGTCTCAAGACCAACAAGGAAGGCAATGTTTTGCTCCGTTAGTGTCAACCCAGGAGTCCTAAACGATCAGGCACGCACGGGACAAAGAGTTTGCCCTTGTGGCTCCTTACTTTGCTACTTGCTCCTACTTTGCATTGAAGACATTGTCAGTTTGCACTCCTCCGGGGCCTTTGATGGTCGCGCCTCAAGATGTAGTGACAGCAACATGTGAGTTCGGCAGGTGTGGCGAGAGTATTTGAGGCTGGAGCAAGTTGGGCGATGCTGTGCGGTGGGGGGACGATCCTCATCGATCCTCACTTGTCTACAGTTAGACCTACAGTTAGACAATGTTAGACAACCCCATCACTGCGAATTCTAAGAGCTTCAGGGAGCAGCTACAATAGCTACAGTCTTTTACAGGTGAATATGCCGATATGCCGCCATTACAAATGAATTCTCACTTTCAATATCGCCCACTTTCATGTGTGAAGACTTGCGAAGTGTGAGCGACTTTCCTTTATGATCCTTTATGCCCGTCCCAATGAGCTCCAGTCAGCAGGCATCGGGAAAAGCTTCGCTTGTCCCGTTGGAACTGTCCATCCTTGGCTGAGCAGGTGCCAGACGGCCCTGCCACGTAACTGGGAGGCACCGTTGGTTCATGATAACTTGGGGATTGGGAAACTGCCCAATAGAATCCCTTCCCCCAAAACATTTGAATATCAAATACCCCCCCCTTCGGGCCCCCAAAATGAGTACAGTACCGAATCAATGGGATTCTTGTCGGGATTATGATACCATAATCCATCATGAAACCGCAAAGGAGCAAACATACAAACCACACGTGTTCGAGATGTGAACCTGTGAATCATACTCTAATCTGCATAGATTACCTTTTTTGTGTGTTTCTAACAGAAACACAGAACAATTGAGGAACCACTGTTTGGGTGGAAGGGTGGGCTGTGACCGCAGGCATGGCTCCAATGTGCCAAGGTCATGGCAAATTTTTCTTCTGCCCTGTTGTTCTCTTAGGGCGCGAGTTGCCATGGCCTTGTTTGGCAGATG
>Ga0126342_10006496_pt1 | contig 20736 bp, 18 predicted proteins | sample Cyp1metagenome_FD_92528 | JGI IMG/M metagenome (GOLD analysis project Ga0126342, IMG submission 92528) | Coral microbial communities from Lord Howe Island, Old Settlement Bay, Australia - Cyphastrea 1 metagenome | ecosystem: Host-associated > Invertebrates > Cnidaria > Coral ...
AGAAGAAGAATCATGTTACAGAGCTACAATGACAAAATCACACAACAAAAACGTGCACAGACGACCAACCGTCTGACGTGCACAGACGACCCACTTTTGACGTGCACAGACGACCCCTCAACCAATGGCTGCTGAGCCATCTGAGGTGAAGCCTGAGGCTGAGGCATTGCAGTTGCTGCGGGTGGATCTTCAGAAGTGGATGTACAAATTTCGCCGCTGATGCTGCCCTCCGGGGAAGATTTGTTGGGAGATTCCCAGTGGCTAATAGACCAGATATAAGCCATACATCGGATGCATGTTGTATATATAGAGATATAGATATAGATTGATTTGGGTATAGATACCGATATATATATATATATAGAAATTCTTGGATCTTGATTAGTGCCGGCCCCCTCCATCAATTGAGGGGGTTGCTTTAGGCTGGTAAATTTTGAGGGACCAAGTTTGGAATAGTTTGGATCATGATCTCGAGATATCCTGAGTAAGGAGTTCAATTGATATCAATTTACGTTCAGTTGATTTTCCTTTTAAACCTTCAAGAAACCAATTGATAAGAAAGGATTTCAATTTATATCAATCTACTTTCAACATATGTCAACTGAATTTCCTTGCACACCTTAAAGAAACATATTGATAAGACAGGATTTCAATTGATATCAATTTACTTTCAGTTTATTTTCCTTTTAAACCTTCAAGAAATCAATTGATAAGAAAGGATTTCAATTTATATCAATCTACTTTCAACATATGTCAACTGAATTTCCTTGCAAACCTTAAACAAACCTATTGATAAACAAGGATTTCAATTGATATCAACCTACCTTTAGTTGATGTTCTTTTCACACTTCACAGAAATCTATTGATTTAATGAGAATGTCGCTTGGTTTCAATCTACAGTACGTTCGATTGATTTTACTTTAAAACTTTAAAACCATCTAAAGATAAGTGTGGATTTCAATTGATATCAATACATTTTCAATGTTCTTTATTTTTCCTTTTTAAACCTAGATCTATGATCTAAGGAATTCTAAGGATAAGTAATGACTTCAATAAATTTACATCGACTTTCAAAAAATAGTTGAGAGATAATATTCAATATTCTCCTTGCATCTGATACGGTATAACCACTTATATAATATAGAATTATATAAAAACACCAGTTCGATGATATGTCTGAAACCTCAGCTCATAAAATTTGCTGTTTTACGATGCTTATCGACGATTTTCCCGTTTGAATCCCCATAATTGGGGATTTCCCAGCCTAAGATGTGGGATGACACCGGAGGGTATCTTAACCATTGTCAATATTCCATATGAATATTCCATATACCAAATCCAAAAATGATGCGATGTTTGTTGATCAAATCCTATCAAATCCCAGTGTTTGCTGGATTTCCCATGGATTTCCCATGGATTTCCCATGGATTTCCCATGGATTTCCCATGGATTTCTGGATTTCCCATATGGCTTTCCCAGGTCGCTTCGCGGCCATGCGGCACGGGGAGGTCATCGCCAATCTGGGCGAATCCTCGCAGGCCATGGGTTAACCAATGGTGAAAAGCAGAAACCGATGACTTGGGGGCTTTTAACCTATAAGTTGGTGCCAATAACTCCCATTTCACTATGGTTTATGGTAGATATAACTCTAGTATACTATAGTTAATGTGATTTATAAACCAACAAACATCACTGGGGGGCACCATCCTGTATGACTTGGTGATTTTTTTGGCCTAAGACTTAGGAAATTCATTTTTTGTTGCTTAAAAAATGCTTATACCAGGAGGGTTGAGCAAGAGAATACGGTATATGAACCAGCAATACTTCGGAAAATTGAGTGTTTATGGGGATTATATTGGCAGAGAAAGGGAATCGATGATCGACAATGGGGTTTATTGACAAATGACTTGTTAGGGTGTGTCTGAAAATGGGGTGTGCCCAATTTTATGACCATTTAATGGGGAAATGACGACCGGATTTGGGGGCGCCATATTTTCGGACAAACTTCAATACGACAACATGAACATCACCTGATTGATCCTTGACAAGTTTTAAAGTAGGGTTTTTTCAACAACATGTGTGTTGAATGAACCAGCTAGACTTGAGATTTAACCACAAAGCTTCATGACGATGTGTCAAACTGAAAACCACAACCTCAAAGTTGATACCACCGATGTGCGGCTAGCTGGTTTCCAGCTGACGACAACTGGCGATGTCACTGGCGACTGGTGATCCCTGGAAGAGGGAACATCACCGACTCTCTTGATGAAGTCGGAGTGGATATTTCCTGCGTGGCCGGCGTACTAAATTATACTGCAAACATGGTTTGCTCCATGTTTGAAGTTAAGCCCCTGAAATGTGCAAGATAATTCCGAATCTGCCGATATATTTTTGAGTGGAAAAAAGTACCGACCAAAGTCTGGTTGAATGGGACCCACGAAGGTTGTTCATTTGCTCATTTGGAGTAGGCCAACGAAATCTCGCAGCCCCTCACCATCCAAAACAGTGTATAACTACATATATCATCGTATAACGACACCGGAATGGTCGAGAATTGAAACTGGTTGGTGATTTGGAACATGTTTTATTTTCATTTACTTTCCATAATGCATGGGATAATCCTTCCCATTGACTTTCATATTGTTAAGATGGTTAAAACCACCACCCATATATATATATATATACAGTATATATATATATTATCATTATTGTTATTATTATCCCATTCCATTCCATTAAACCCATGAAAATCCCATTGAAATCCCATTAAAATCCCAGATATCCAGGATTTCCCATTGCCCAGGCGGACTTGCCCGAGAGTAAGGCGGCGCGGCGCGAGCTGCAAGCCATCGTGGAACGCCACTGCGGGCGAGGGATGTGCCGGACCCAGCCGGTTTCATGGTGGATTTCACTGGGAAAAAAAACAACTAGAAATCACCAGTTAACCTACCCTCTGGTAATTCAACGTAGCTATTGAAAATGGCCATTTATAGTGGATTTTCCCATTGAAAATGGTGATTTTCGATAGTTATGTTAGTTTACCAGAGGGTACTAGATATAGTTCATTAGAAATGTGTATAGTGGGATTATTAATGGGATTACAACATATTATAACTAAACAGCTAGTAACTAGAGACTATAGTTCATCAAGAAAATAGATGGGAATATTTTGGGAATATAGTGGGATCATAGTTCTGTGGGATTTCTTAACGGATTTGTAAGTTATAAAATTGCAATGGTTTATATAGTGGAAATATCATGTGATTTAACCAGCACTATTTTGGTTTTATGTATTGGATGTATTGGGATATAGCCACTAATGATGACACTAAGGAAAGATCGTGGAGGATGGATTATTCCTATATAGTGACAATGGATAAGAATTTGATAATTAATGTTGGATAATGGGTATAATTATGCGATAAGAATGGGTGAAATTAGGTATTTATTATCAAACAATGCCCAAATTTTGATGGCAAGCCCAGTCACAAACGCAAACCCAATGCCACAATGGTAATACGAGAAAATTGGGCGGTCACTAGCGGGATATTTCTTTGTAGAATGACAATGGATAATCATTGCATAATGATGATTAGCCATCCCCACTTTCAGGGTTATTGGTTATACATCACCGTACCTCTATTTGGGATATGGGTTATATGACACCCAAAATCGTTGGTTACTGGTGTGATTATCGTGTGATTCTCAGGTTTAGCAGCACATTGCCAATATTAGGGGATGGTGATCGTTCCAATCAATATCTATAAATATTAATAGTGGCCAATATACCCACAATAATCCACAATATATAAGGCTTCCAAGAATGGTATGGATGACCATGCCATACCATATATATATATTATATATGTGTGTGTATACATATATATATACACATATACATGCCAGAGTTTGACTATGGCACAAAATATCTTCTGACTAATCAGGAAAGCACTTAGCTTTGTCCAAAGACGGGTTGATTGGGTTACCTGCAGATTTTCGACATGTTTTGCCATGTTGGGGTTCTATGTTGGCCCCTCCTCCTGGTCTAATCCGCAAAATCCTCGCCGTATGAACCGTTCGAACCCCAAAGAGGAATAGAACAGTCAGAACACTCAACTTCAACAAAAATAGTGGTATAGTCACTGACCTTTCTATTTTTTTTTTAGTGGTTAACAATTGGGCAATTGTTTGATGGATATTCCGTAGGGTCCTGGTGCTCCGTGACAGGATCGTGGTGAACGACCAGAAGATGTGGACCGCCATCGCTGAGTCGAAGAACGAGACCTTGCAGTGCCCAGTGACAGTGCCTGTGCAGGATCAGATGGTGTGAACGGTGGGTGATTTTGGGCCAACGGTTTGATTTTCCGCAATCTCTTCTGGAGAAGAATGTCACATCGTACTAAAGGACGACATATGTATGTATATATATTATATGATATGTGTATGTATGTATGTGTGTGTTATATATGTTTTTTTGGGGGGAAGAAGGGGGGTGAAGGTTGGCCGTGACATGTGGACACCATGACAATTGGCTGAAAGTTGTTGAATCACTGAATTGAATGAAGAGTATTTTCAGGCCTTTTTTTGATGAAAGTTGATGAAAAAATATGGAACCCTCATCCCCGTTGCCTCCAAGGTGTCAGCCCCGGCCAGAGCAGAGCTGCCTGTTGCAGCACCAAAGCGAGCCATGGTGCTGCTGACCCGGCCACGGGCGAATCCAACGATGGAAAGTGAAGGTGATTCTGGCAACACTGGCAATATTGGCAACACTGGCAACACTGCTGCGCCGGAGACCGTGGTTTCAGGTGAGCCTGGTGAGACCGACATGAACGGCGCCCGTTTCGCTGTCGCAGCCCTGCAGGGCTTCTGGGAGAGTCAGCGCGACCCATCAGAGACCTATAGCGTGCATGGTTTGGACGTCACACGCAGCTTGGATGAAGGATGATAAAGGTACTTGAGTCGTGAATGCGAACCCCACAAAAATCTATTAGATTAGATGATTAGATTATAGATTCTATATTGTTTATACGCAAGTAGCCATCTGGATTATTTAGATTTTTGAAACGTACTGCGAGACATCTTGCTCTGTTGCACATACCTGGCTACGTAGTTCATGCATGCACCCAGACACAGAGCACTTGCGAGTTTCTGATTGGAAAAGATTGCTTGGGGTTCTACTTGGCAGGGGTAGGTATCAGGATTCAAAGTTTCTTTTGGGCTGGAGGACATGGAAAATCTGTCAGCTATACTCCGGTGACCCTGAAGCCATGAGTTGTCAGGTCACCAGTGGCAGAATTCCTCCATGCAAAAGCGACCCTTCAGCTTGCGCTGGAACCCTACTAAGAGGCCAGATGGTAGGTTGGGGCGGAGCCTGATGTGGATTCCGGATTCCCATCCATATAGTGGTTGGCATTGCTGATAGTAACTTTGTTCCACCAAAGATTGGATGGGGAAGGGCCACCAGCCAGTTTTTTTCAGATGCGGATGTTGTTCTTGGCAGCGGATCGTAACCACAGGAAACCACCAAACTGCGTCTGCGTTTGCAGCAAGTTTTCCCCATCTTCGCGGGCCTAGCCATACTCCGATCTTGCCCCCTGGAACTCCGTTGTGCGATGTTGTGGGATTGTAGATTTGGCCCCCCCAGCTGCCTTTCTTTCATGGACCCTTGGTATCCCCTGGTAACTGTTTGGAAAGATAACACTGGTTCAATCTGGTTCATAGTTACACATTTTGACCGTCTTGCAGACTCTAGTAGATTGCAGCCCTATTATAATGGTTATATATATATATATAAATGTTGTTGGAATCCGTTTTTCCACAGCATTGGCTGTGATAAGCCACTGTTGCATTTAGTTTATCACTTATATAATCACAATTTCCAGGGTTTCCCAAATGCCATCCCTCATCGAGGTGCTTGGAGTGGGGTAGCGGCAAATATTTCTTGCAAGCGCCCTCCGCACTGCCCATGATGGAAGCCGTTTGGCTAGCGCGCGACGGGGGGCGCGGCTTCGCGTGGCGGAGGTGCAGCGCAGGTGGGATGCAACTTACGACCTGGCTGGCTCCAAGGGGGAAGTTTACCAAGTCCAAGCCAATGCGCCCGGAGTTTTTAGACACCGTGTCTTTTCAAATGGCAATTTTAAGTGGAAATATGCGTGATTCACCAGATGGAATGGGGTACCATATTGGCAAGCCCAATCACCTCAGCTTCACAACCCAATAGCAGTCAGGGTTTCAGGGTTCTAGGGTTTCATGGTTCCATTCCAGTTTTGAGTGGCGTGATGCACCAGTCCCAGACGCAGAGATTGACACCCAATAAGCACTGTTGCTGGGAACTAGCTAGCCCTTTTTTCGCTGCAATACACCACCAACATGGAGGGTTTGATCAACAACAAAATATGGTCATATGGGTTGTCTACTCATGGTTGATCAGCATTTTCCTCATGGAGATTGCTATATTTTATGGGTATCCCAGCGGTATCCCAGGCACAGTAAGTTACAACCATGGCCATGGGTACCAAACAATGAGCAAGTGGGCTGATCACCCAATTCCACTATTAGGTCAATAGATCGAGTGTCGCTTGAAGCCAAGCTGTGCTGTTTGTCCCAGTTTGGGCTCCAGGCAAAGGAAAGGGCAAAGGTGGAAAGGGAAAATCTCGAGTTTCTTGGCTATTTTGTGAAAGGCGGACGCATTCAAGATTCTTCAACTATGTTTATGTTGACATCTTTTATGCCTGTTTGTTGGTCAATAGTTTTTTTGAGCTAGTTTCATGTCCCCATGTATATTGACACAACGCAGCAACATTCCATGCCCAGGGCGAAATCGGCGGCGAAAGGGACCATCCCAGTGAACGGGGTCATGCTGGTCCTACAAGATATTGATGCTGTGATGATTTCTGCTAGCTGGGACGATGATCCCAACATATCTCAACCATGCATGAATTGGTTCATCCATTTTCCGGTGTCACCTAAAGAAGTGTTGGGCCTTGAACCCGGCTACTGTAGAGACCGTCACGGTATTCCAATGAATCTGAGCTGAGCATCAAGTTGATATGATTCCAGTGATTCTGCTCGAAGTTTGTTGGTCAAACTTGATCAGTTTGGTGCTCCAGCCTATTGCAAGGTCACTGGTCATGTTATGCCATTCTTTTTGAAGGGGATTTGTACAGGTCTCACCCCTTGATGTGCGATCCGCACCCTTTCAATCTGTTAGTTGTATAGCATGTCCTGCTACCGGCATCTCCGTTTCAGGAGATTTCACTGGGCAAAGCCCTACATACTTGGTATTGCATTTTATATTAAAAGATTGGCAATCCCAGATCGGGCCATGGCGGCCATGTTTTTTGTCTCCGCCTGAACGGCCACAGGTTAAGGAGGATGATGGTGTTGCATCGCGGCTCAAGCACTGATGTGCTTCAGTTCAACTGTAGTAGCATCCCTCCCAAGCATGGTGAGGGCTTTGCTTGCAACTCGGCTTGAGTTGGTTGATGTAAAATCATGTAAACTAGAGAGCAACTTTTTAAACAGGGGCACCTGAAGCAAACCCCGGATGATTTGCTTTGCAAAGTGTATGCGTACATTTTCAGATGCTGATTTGCAATCATTTGCACATGGTTTCGACACATCTCACATATCTCACCCAAGTTTTCCTGCCATATCCAGATGTCACATGACCCACAATTCTTGACTTCCCTACCTAAATAATCCCTTCCTCCTAATACTAAACGTCCCCCCCCCTCCCCCCCTATTAATAAACACGGCAGGTAGTTTTTAGTATTAGGGTGGTATTTATTAGTAGGGAACCCTATTAGTAAAATTAAACCCTTAACAATAAAAACTATGTTTTCCGATCTCAAAATCAATTAAATTTTAAATTTCTTAATATAACGCAATTAAAATATTGCCAAAAATTGGATTTCGAAGCTTCCCCATATAAATTAAAAGCCCTAATATATAGAAAATTAAAACAAATCGGACGGACCCTAATAATAAGCACCCCGGGGTTGACTTTGGTATGGGGGGAGAAACCCACAAATGATAGCTTTATTCTTAAATTGTTTTCTAAAGGGGAACAATTAAAAGTCAAATTGGCCAATCTGAAATTTTCCAAAATTGGAGATGGACACTAGTTTTTAGTATGTGGGCGGGGTTTAGTAATAGGAGGAGGGGATTATCTTAGCTTGCAATAGGATGAATAGGATGATCCTGGTTCAGCACATCTACAACTTACAAGGGATCCTCAAGATGGCCACCACTTCTGAGTCCAGATTTTATACTTCTTTCACAGGCAATTTTCCATCATTTTCCTATGCATTTCTCTTATGAAATCCGTTTGATCTCGGCAAGGCTGGTCTGCTCCTGGTGGACTTCGCTACTGCACTCACGACCAAACTCACGGCATGCACCTGCAGCTGCTGTGAAGCGGGTCAGCAATCCTTCCTCCGTGGCAGTTCAGTGGTGTGCACGCCACTCTTCACCATCGCCGTACCATGGAGATGATGGTCTCCCCCTTTTTGCTGATTTGTTTTGGTGATGTGTTTAATATTGTTTGATTGCTTATGCTTAGTTCCGGGGAGTTTCGGTGTTCGAAGTTTGAGATTTTTGAGGACAGTTGTTTTTTCTCACTGGACAGTCCACCAAATGCTGGAGTTTTTACTACTTGTTTCGGTGCCGTTCCGTTTTCGATTCGATGCGTCACTTGGTTTTTCCACACAAAAAGATCCGGCCACTAGCGAAATCAGCAAACAACATGTTAAGGTGGTGACTGGTTTGGCAACTAATATGTTTCAAAGTGGCAAATCACCAAAAATAAAAAAACTGAGTAATCATGTACAATCTAGGAATATGATGCGATACCACATGATATGACAAAACAATGGAGAAGATATTTTTCTGACTGACGCATCACAGATAGATCCATCACAACCTAGAAAAAGATAGAGAATTAAGATCCTACTGAAGTAGAAATGTGATGGTACTTTCCGTTGTGTTTGATCTTCTTGGAGATTTCTGTGGAAGATATGCCCCACAGATTTCGGTTTAGGCCTCCAGCTGCCCGGGGGAATGCAACGACCTCCAAGCCGCCACGGCCATGGCGCTGCACCATGCGGAGCTCAGCGATGTCTCGGAAAGTGCCACGGACTACGCGCGGTTCTGCCTGCAGAGTTGTAGCCCACCCACGGCCAAGCAGAGCTTGTGCCTGGGATCTGGGGAAACTGGGAGAAAATGTGGGAAAAACATGAAAAAAGCGGTTGAAGAAGCGTTGTAAACAGCGGTTTCAAATTCGGAACTATTTGACAAATATGCTGTGGAGCTTATACCTTGGGCAAAGCTGGGTGAAAGGCTGGTCAATGGGCCATGTTTGAGCCATGGGAGTAAGATCTGCTTGGTTTCAAACGTTGTTGGTTTCCATCCTTATGTGGAAAACCATCAGCCAGTACTCAGTACAACCCATTCTGGTTGAGAATCTAAACTGGGCCTGCAGAGGAATTCCACTCACAAGGGGGATGTAGTCAATTCAGGTGCCTGTTTCTGCTTTGGGTGTTGGGGGCCAGGATGTTCAAGCAGTTTCACTTGAGTTTTAAACAGTACTATTAGGATGGACAGAATTTGCTCAAAGTATCTCAAAAGAATCTAAGGACATCTAAGGACCATGTTAGCAAAGGGCCACTTCCCTCCGTTTTCGATAGTGATTAACCCAAATAGCAGTCATTTAAAAAAGTCTCGGGGTACAGATGTATGCATACATGCACATATTACAATACACACATCATGTTTGACACCATAGAATACACATGAATTGAATCCATACAAATCTATACCTCTCCCGTTTATTGCATCTAACTACTCTCTCTCTCTCTCTCTATTTATATATATATATATATTTATATATATATTATATATATATGACTTACATCTCCGCATCCCTTGCTGCGGAGGTGCACCCCCAGCATGCCACTGCCTTTGGAGTCCTCGCTGCTGATCGAAGGTGCGCTGCCCGCCGCCCCAGCGCCCGCGCCTGCCATGGCACCGTTGGCCGCGGCGCCGGCGAGCGCGGAGACCGGGACGCAGGTGGCGCAGGCAGAGGGAAGCTTGGCGAAAGGTTGCCGCCTGGGGCTTTGGGGGATTTTGGGGCCATGAAATCTGGAAGAAAATGGCTTGAAAATGGGCCATGAATCTGGCGAGAATTGGCTTGAATGCTTGGAAAATGACATTGATTGAGGAAGAATTCTTTATCTTTATCAGCACTTGGAGGTTCACCGGCAAGCAAAATCTCGTCTTTATGGACTTAATAGTTAAACTTCGATCTACGCACAGAAATCCGTGGCTCAGTCTTATTGACCCTCCGTATCAGTATCAGGTCCATTTGCAGGACCGCGCCGGTACCTCATGCTGTGTCGTCAACCAGTATACCCATTTTCTATCCATCATCTCCCTCTCTGCTTTTGGAATTTGTTTTCTCATGTGTTCTCCGTCTTTCTTGGTCGTTTTGTTTTCGCATTAACTGGTCGGCACCCACTGTCCCAAAAAAATGCTTGTCTGAACCCATATTCAACCCCCAAACCTCTGAATAGAAATTATAGTATTATTGTCATGTATATATTCACAAATGTCAGGCGAATTCCCTCAAGTTGCGCAAAAAAAACATGTAGATGGTGAAACTCCATTTCTGGACAATGATACTTGGGTGATTTGCCATTTTTATTGTGTTCTTTGGAGTGTTTTGGTTACCGAACATCGATTCAATGGGAATTTCAGGATCCTAAAATGGAGGTACTGTACCATATAAGATCATATAAGATCATATTTTGTTGGGATATTCCCTTACATAGGCCTTATATAGGCCTTATACATGGTAGGTACCTCCAATTTAGGATCCTGAAATTCCCATTGATCGATGAAGATCCGAGATCGCCATGGCCACGAAGGTCAGAAGGCCTTCGCCATGACACTGGAGGCCAAGGTGGCTCAGGCGGAGGCCATGGCGGCCGCGGCCGAGGCGCCACCTGGTGAGAAGAGATGGCAGCGCTGGTGCCTATACCACTCTTACATATTTATATAATCATATGTATGTGTGTAACATATTTTAAAAATCATGCTGATTTATATACTACACACACACATATATATATATGTATATATATATATGTGTGTGTGTGCGTGTGTGTGTGTGATTCATTTGATGGTGATTTGGCGTGATTTCGAATCACAATTTATTTCCATATTTTTTGGATGGGGTGAAACCTCCAACGACACAGAAATTACCAAAGAGTAATTAGATGTAATTAGGTGTATGAACCGCGTTTTTGAGGAGAACAAAATCGAGAAACTGGACGTGACACCATGCACTGATCAAAAGATGAAAGCAGTTTTTGCTTGATTAAATCCGCATCTGGGTTCCCAGATCCAACTTGTCATGGCAAAACTGTAAACCCAACATATGCGGCCAAGGAAGGCCACAGCGAACCTGGAGCTGGCGCAGTCCCGTGGCACCTTGGCTGAGGAAATCACCACGGAGCTGAAGGAGTCCGCAGCCCGGACCGGCGTCTACGCGCAGAGCGCGGCGGAAGCGGTCGCTGGGAGCGGTAGGTTTTTACGGGCTGGGAGGTGGTACATGCTACACCCAAAAAATGTTTGAGAAAACTTGGGGGACATAGAAATGCCAAAAAAAAATTGGAGTATCAGATTGGTATGCTTGGTTAAGATCCTGGCCATGCAAGAGCTGTTGGGAGCTGGATGGGACATAATGAAACATCCCCAGGAAATGGGGAGCTCAGGACCCGTAAAAACTCTCCAAATCAACGTGGTTTCACCATGTTTCACCTCTTACGAGATATAATGGGGTGTAGAAATATGTAACTATAAATCTAATTATTTGCAACTTCCAGGGATGATTGGAGGAGTTGTAGGGGTTACATGCTGAAGTTTATCAAAGGTTCCAAAAATAACATGACTGCGGAGATGCTGCACCCCCTGAAAGTGAAGGATGCCACTCCGACCTTAGGTGAAGAAAGCCGAGCAGGAACTGAAAGAGATCCAGGATTGTGTTTTTTTTTCAGGGAATTTCTCAGCAGCAAATTTAGCTCATTGAATCTGCGAATCTTGTCTGGTTGGTGGTTTGGCGCATTTTTTGTTTTTCCATATATGGGGAATCACATAGAATAACCATCCCAACTGACATATATTGGGACATTATTAATCAGTTTTACACTCATATAGTTTCATGCTTCATGATGCTCAACGGCAGGAGGCCCCGCGGATGGCCGGTCAAGAGGCCACCAAGGTGGCGATTCGACAGCTGCAACAGCCACTCGACGTCTCGATGCCCGCCCTGCGAGGGCTTAGGCTGTTAATGGTATTTTTTGTTATGGCAGGAACATGCTATGTATAGTATATATATATATATGCTATATAATTATAAGTTATACTACTTGTTTTACTTAAAATTATGCACCTAGTAATATAATGCAATATAATGTATCATAATGTAATATAATGTAATATAATGTATAATAATCTAATAACAATGTATTATAATGTAATATAATGTAATACAATGTAATATAATGTAATATAATGTAATATAATGTAATACAATGTACTATAATGTAGTATAATGTAATATAATGTAATATATCTATTTGTAACATTTGATTCAGATGATCACTTATTATATTGGAGAGTTGGCTTAGCTAAGGCCGCAATTAGCCTCTGTAAATCTTCGTCCCTTGGTTGTGTAGCTTCGTTCAATATTTAACCACAGGGGAGATATAAAATTCATCCAACAAGTGTTCTTTTTTGTTGAAAGATGAGCAGTTGAGGTGCACCATCATACCTGGCTGGTAGTTTCGGAATCCGTTAGCTTTTGCCACCTGACTAGCACATCTTGTGGAATCTTTGGGATGGTAGTGTGAGCCAATACCCATGTCATCCCATGTCATCCCATTTTTCCACCAGGCAAGAGGATATGAACCAAAAAGTGCTCGAGAATTTCCAGGCGGTCCAAGTGGTTAGCCATGGGGGGGGGACCCAGTTTCTTTGCATTCACAGTCTATGAGATTCCGTCTATGTGGGTGATGTTTTGCATACAAACATACTTATACACATACGTATATGTATATATCTGATGCATTTATGTAATATATATAAATAATATATAAATAATATATATATATATATATAATATATATATATAATATATATATAATATATAATATATATATATATATAATTTTAAAAGTTATGTACGTATATGTATATGTATATGTGTGTGTGTGCAAATTTATACACATTCATACACACATATACACAGCGTATGCATATCATTGGAGGCCCATGCGACAGCAACTCAGCCACCCAGCGCAGCGGCCGCCAACCAAGCTGCTGAGCCCTACAACGCAGCGATCCGAGAGGCACAAAGGAAGCAAACCCTCTACGAAACCTGCAGAAAATGCGGATTTTTATCGTGTCTTCATGGGGATGTCACCATAAAATGGTGATTTCATGGGATTTTTCACCACTAGAAATGGGGATTCCGTGGGGATTTCAGCATCAATAATAGGGAAATTCGCCAAGCCACAGGATGCAGGAAGTTAATTTTTGCAGTCTGGTTACGTGGTTGGGGGTTGTTATAACTATAAACAAAGTGTCGGCTTGAAGGATCTTAAAAGTATTTTGCAAGCTAAGAAATGATGAAAATTGTTGAAAATGGCTACTGGCCAAAATATGCCAGCATGGAATTATAGAATTTATAGAAGAGACCTAAAAGATTCTATAATTATATAGCAAATTGGACAGATCAAGACGATGGGATGACAATATGATATATAAAATGCCGAAATGCCTTGATTTACCTGGGTCAAAGTCCAACTATATTGCGCGGGCAGAGCCAAAAAGTTGTGGTGGTGATACAGGAAGTCTAGCTGATTGTCACCCATAAGTATCCCTGAAGCAACCTGGCAACCGGTGTGCAGTGAGCCATCTAAAGATGACCAGATGCTACCAAGATTCCAATAATCAGGATATATCAGGATCCATGTTTGGAAAAAGACTTCAAGTCTTTAAATTGGACGCCAAAAATGAGTAGACACATTTAGAAGCTGCAGATTTACAAGAATTCTTCAGTAGTGGGCTTCACCTGGGATGATAACGATCCCCCACATCGCCAAAAACGCCGCACCGGTGCAGCTGAGGAATCCCAGGCATCGCAGTTGAGGGACCAGGCTGAGCAGTTGCAGGCGGGGGCTCAATCTATGGAGCATCAAGTCGAAGCTCGGCACGGCAGCTGGGTACAGGGTCTCATAGTTAGCTAAGTTGGTGCCAATAACTCCCATAACTATGGTTTATGGTAGATATAACTATAGTTAATGGGGTTTATAAACCAACAAACATCACTGGGGGGCACCATCCTGTGACTCTGATGTTTGAAAGTGAAAAGATCGGTTTTCGGATCCAGGAACTGTGGACAGGGGATAAAACGAATCTTTCTGGGGAAGCTGTAGCAACCATGAAAAAGTTGCAATAGAAGTCGTAGCCATGAATCATGAACAAGCGGAAAACAAACCAGAATTGATTGTGGTTCAATGGTGGAAGTGTCCACTAAACCCCATTATATATATATATTTAAATCCCATTAAATCACCATGAAATCACCATTTTTGCTGGGAATCCCCATGGTATCGATGTAGTTTTGCGGGTTACTTCCATGGCTTTCAGGACGTCTACGCCAGCAACCCGGACTTGGCCAAAGTCATCAAGGCGCAGTCGCACGACTTGTTGGTGAAGTCCCTCGAGAAGGCCTGGGCCCCGTGGTGATGGAAAAATTGTTGAAACATGACGAAACCCCATGCAACTAATTATAGGTAGTTGCAAGTACCATAAACCATATATAGTGAAATTGGAGTTATGTTCACCAACTTTGCTATCGTTTGGGGGCGCATATGGTAGAATCCCCCAATTTAATATCAAGTTATGGCGACTTTGAAGATGTAAAGTGATATATATATATACATATATATATATATATGTATGCTGATGATGGGGATAATGACTTAGCGACACAGCCAAATGAAGCAAAAACACTTCGATCATCCCAGGAATAAATGCTTGAAGTCAATTCTCACACACAGCAATTACCATGATCCAAAGGACCGAGTTTTTGCCACTGACACTTGGGGATTTGAATATTTATGCGCGTATTGCTGACGGGTAAATTAGTGTAAATCATGGTGGACCCTGCCTATGTGGGCATTTCTCCGATGCACGTGCCACCCCCAGCAACATTTGCTGGTTTCAGCTTTGGCTTATGTTCCATCCTCGTAGTCAGTCGTTTTTTTTTTTACTCTTCCTATCTAGTGTACCAACTTGAGCTTGAGGGATTTTAATTCCTTCAGATAAGGTGATAGATTTTTATCATGATGATACAATACACACACACATTGTTTTACCACTTGAGCAGCGATCCAGGAGACCGCGGCTGAGGAAGCCATGGACGAGGCACGGCGAGTATGACAGGCGGTTCCCAAATACACCACCCAGGCGAACGCGGCTGTGGCACGCGCCTCGAGACTCGGTGGCGAGGTGGTGATGGGGCCGTTTTGAATGGGAAATTCTCAGGAAAATCATGGGAACATGTGGCTAACCATTGCTTTTACATGGTTTTTTATTGTGATTTAAACAACAAACGGGTGGACATGGCGATATCATGCGGGCAAAATGGGTGATATTTCATGGAATATTGTCAGGTCTACGGGTTTTATATAGTAATACATGTTAAACCCTCTGTCATCGGGAAATCCCCGAACTAAAATATAGGCAAGTGGTCAAGTGGAACGTGGGGGGAACACAGATGGGTTTTTTTAGGTGACTGGTGGAAGATCTACCCTCTAGTATCCCTCTAGTAAGTTCACCTAGCTATGGAAAATCATCATTTTGTTTATGTAAAGAAACTATATTTGGGATAATTTCCATAGCTAGGGCAGCTAGGTTAGTTTACTGGGGGATACTCATCTACAGGGAGCATACATCGATTTTGATTCTGGATTTTTTTTTTGAAAGGTCCGGCTGCCGAAGCATCCAGCAAGGATCATGGGTTCCACGAAATGGATGCCTCCCAGCTTAGCCGTGCCAGCCGGTTTGGCTCCCGCTCCGGCAATGGCCCCCGCACCAGCAGCCTAACTTTACCAGCTGCTCGCGTGAAAAAAAATGTTTGCTCCGGCTTTGCATGTTTGGGATTTGTGAGTATTTTTGTTGATTAGTGTTTTCGTTTGGTTCGCCATTTGTGTTCTTTTGGGGCTAGTTGCCCAGACTGGGTGATTGACAACCCAGTATACTTGCGAAATCTCGCTAATACTCATTGGATCCTTTGGTAGAGTTTTGCTTTGATGATGGCAAGAGGAACGACCCAAGATGGACACCTTGTCCAATATGAGTGTTACATGTGTGTATCTATTTGTGTGTCAGTGTAGCCAGTTTGGATCACCACCTTTTAAGGTTTTGTTTTTGTCCGGCCTAATCGGGTGGTTATTGCGTGAAGCAACACATCTCATTCACCTACTTTGGAGACAGCACGGCAATGCTGCAAGAGGCATCCGGACCGCAAAATCTGGAGGGACGCTTGCATTTGGAAGCACATATTCGTGTTTAGCAGCTTATCATGTTTTGTTGATATTAATTATATACTGTAGATGATATTAGATTAGTTCAATCCCTACTGAAGGCAATGTGTGTCCCAAAATCCCATGGATTGGACTCAGATTCTGCCCAGGCCCTGTTCCAAGCTCCGCACCCGTCGCTTTTCAGCGTTACCACTTTCCATAGCACGACTCAAACACCGCAACATCCCAAGAGGTTGAGGCTTGTCATCAGTCCAACAGATCCCTGCGACCCACAACAGATTTCTTGGGGCGTGTGCTTGCCCGAGATCATGGAGGCCCGGCTCGCTTTGCCGTGAGGGTTGAAGCGGGTGATATGACTGGGTGTATATCAACTGCTGGTTGTTTCAATTTGTACCCCTTGGTAATTCGACATGGCTATGGAAAATTGCCCATAGATGATTTGCCTATTGAGAATGGTGATGTTCCAATATGCCCCATAGTTTTTTCAAAAAATAATACCAGATGGTAAGAACATATAATAACTTCATCCCCGAACAAAGAAATGGTTTTGAAAACATGGCCATGGTGATATAAGATGATACAACATCTGGTCAACCTTGCTTCGATACTTTGCCATCAATGCTAAACAATGCTAAAATGTACTAACCAGCTTTAAAAACTGGTTCGGTAGGTACTAGTATCTAAAATTCATCATGATCATGGTATGACATGATATTTCACAATATTTCACATGATATAACCCTATAGAATCAGTATATAACCAGTATATAACCAGTATATCTAACCCACTGGTTGTTTCAATTGATAGCCCTCCGTCGCCAGGTGAGTGCTGCCGGATCCCTCGGATCCCTCTCGGTGAGAGCCAGGAGTGCAATTGGCTAGTCGTCAACTGGGGGATTTTTTTGGAATCCAATTGGATAGTTGGCTAAGTCTAGAGGAATCCAGTTCAAAGTATCCAATTCTGAAGATTGGAGGATTCATTTGGATAGAATTGGCCATAATTAATTGTGTTGGTTTCAAATATTGTGAACATTGATATTCATTCAACATGTTTAAGATGGTTGGTGACATCAATTCATTTCCCGCTATCGTCCTTGTGGAGGCTGATCAGCAAGTCATGCGGATCACCATCAGCTAGGGACCCACCAGCCAGGAAGAACAGAAAAAATGAACAATCAGAATGATAAGCGACCTTAGTAGACATGAATAATATCATGAGTAGATACTTAACTTATATCATTTAACTTATTACGTGTTTCATGCTTAAGTTGAAGTCCTTTCTTAGCATCGTGCATGTTGAAAGTTGTGTGCATCGAAGGCCAGGCACAGGCAACATCATTCTCATTTGTTAGGATATATGTTATCCCATGTTATCCCCACCCCCAGTTGGTAAATCCCCCCATATCCCCCCCATTTGTGCTCGGTGAATCCATGTAAATCCGCCATTTCCACCGCTGGCAGGGCAGGCAGCCAGATCCAGGTTAAGGCCAGGGGGAAAACAAATCCCCGGCCAATGGCGTGAAGAAAATGTGTTTGGACTTGATATTTGTGGGAAAACAATATGGAAAACCCTCCAATTAATTTGATTTGATGTTGGCATCAGTTTGATGTAAATGAATATTGATGGATATCAATGGTGGTAATTTTGGGGAGTTATTGAACAACGTAGATAGATCATAGATCTGACAACTTAATGGTGGTATCAGTGAGAATCCGTGTGATGTGGTAAACCTAGTATAGCAATAAACCATCGCCAAGTCATCACCAAAAATGGGTTCTATAAAACATTACCCAAATGGTAGGTTTATTATTGGGTGTCCAGCACTAGTTACTCTACATGGGGACTGCCAACCCCTGAGGTTTCCAGTGCTCCTTCGAAGCGGGTCGCGTTTGGGGGAGGCACTACTTCGAAAAGCACGGCTGCCAAGATGATGACCCCTCCTTTTCCATGGTTTAAGGCACCCTTTTGATGGGTGAAACCATGTGAAACCATGTGAAACCATGTGAAACCATGTGAAACCATGTGAAACCCTCCGGTTCTGGCTGGGCATCAGCTCAAAATTAGTTTGATGCCTCGTTTTTGCTGTTTGGTGACTAATCAATTTGTGTGATTCTGCGGCCTGGTGCATTGTCACTGGGGAATTATGTTTTACTTGTGAAAAATAATCAGGTCTACCTGGCACTTCAGGTTGTGACCATGTTGGGGCAGTTGAATGGCAGTTCGTTGTGATCACAACTCCCCAGGAGATCTTCGGGGAGCGTTTTCCACCTTCGTCATCCCAGTCACGGTGACTGTAAGTTCCCAATCGACCCCCCTTGACGTACACTTGGGTTAGATTACATTAATTTGCAAACATTTCTGTTGTGTGGTAGCGTGTCCAAATATCTCTGCAGCATATCAAATCCGAATTCTTGCCGTTCAAGCAGGGCTGCTCCCAACACCCCGGTCACCCCAGATACAAGGGGTGAGCAAGGTCAATAAATGAGATTTTTCCATATTTTTCCTCCATTGAGGCTGTGATTCACCTATCATCACCTGTTATTTGTTGGAGCAACACCAAATTTTTACCTAACAAATCGTAACTGGACCAGATTTTGTTTCAGCCCGGTTGCCCAGTTCCGCTTGGCGGCCTGGGACTGGTCGCAGCTGTGGGAACTCGTCGTTGGAGAAGGCCCCAGAAGGTCTGGAAGCCCAGCATCGCTTGGCAAATCTTAGCAACGAACCGATAGAAATTGCGAGTTCACTGGATATTGTAAAATGTAAAACCTATGAAAAATCTCCAACATTGGGAAGTGAGCAAAGTTAGCAACAAGTTTCCCGCCTGATGGTATTCTCGGCTCAAGCACAATCACGGCATTCCACGGCTCAATGTAGCCAGTTTCAGTACTTCCTAGCTGCCGGAACCGCAACGGCAAGGCCATTCCCCGACGGCTTTGGGGACTTTCATCAGTTTCTTAAACCAGTGCATTGCACGTTCAGAGGCGCAGTGGCTATTCGCAACGGTCTTGGAACATATTGTGGAACCATTTCCTACGGAGATGTCATTACCATAGCATTCATGGTGCCGGCACCGAGGTCAACGTTTGCCAGGAATGCAGGTCAATACACAAAGTACGAAAGTACGGTGTAAACTTGGGTTATTACCTGTATATACCTGTATAAGAATTGTATAAGCAGGTCAATTCAAAATGCAGGTTTCTTAACCAGCTACACTAAATTTCCTGGAATCACATTGAATCATTCTGGATCCATGCTTTCCCAACAGTTTCAACAGGTCGTCCCACCATTCGGTAGCAGCACTATGAAATCTAGGAAGCTGTAGCTAGGTAGATATCTCCCTTAAATGATCCCCAGAAGGTAACTTCTGTACCTTTCTTGGTTGCTGCCTGCTTGAAGGTCACATGGCGATCGCCAACAGTGGGCCGGGCACCCAAAAAATGTCAGATACAACAGGTGGATCAGCGGTGACTTTTCTTGTCAGGTGTTGCAGATTTTGATGTAAAGGATTGACAATAAACCATAGGGGTCGACATCCACTGGTTCAATATAGAGACAGACTGGATGATCCCAAGCTGATGTCCAGTGACTCAGATGAGTTGAAGGTTTAGCTTTCACTATGAAAGTCCATCTGAAATGTAACAATTCACGTCATTTCACGTCGCTGGGCTGTAAAACTCATGAAAAACTCTATAATTCTTGGCAAAATCCCCATGAATCCCCATAAATCCCCAAACATCGCCCATTTCTGCTGGTAAAAATCACCAGAAATCCCCCAGCTTCGTTGCTACCGCCGCGTTTCAAAACGGTCACCCAGGGCGGTGCCGTTCGATGATGACTTGGATGGCAACCTGGACATTGACCCCGATGACATCACCGAGGCAGAATTTTCTGGGGGAATCATGGGATGTCAGTTATATGATCCTTTATTATATATATAATATCATATATATATGATATCTATATATATATACTATATCTCTGTATTTATATATATATTATACTTATTATCTATATATATATGCTCTATATATATATACACTATATCTCTATATGTATATATTATATCATATCTAAAAATAGATGCTATATCTCTATTTATGTTTATATTTATAGATAATATAT
>Ga0126342_10006497_pt1 | contig 20736 bp, 29 predicted proteins | sample Cyp1metagenome_FD_92528 | JGI IMG/M metagenome (GOLD analysis project Ga0126342, IMG submission 92528) | Coral microbial communities from Lord Howe Island, Old Settlement Bay, Australia - Cyphastrea 1 metagenome | ecosystem: Host-associated > Invertebrates > Cnidaria > Coral ...
CCTCTTCATCTTCCTGACGCTCAAATTCCTCAAATGCAAGCCCAAGCTTTCAGAGAGCAGCTCTGGCGAAAGCCGAAAATCAACCTCACCTTCTGGCCTATGTCAAACGAGAGGGCTTGCGTCCCCTTACTAGCAGCTCCTGCACAGCTTGGCACATTGGGCTACTGTATCGGAAGCCACTCAGCCGCACCCCACCAGCACGGAGCTGTCTAGGTGATGGTCGTTTGGGGGGAAGGCGGCAGCAACCGTCACTGCTGTCCACCAGGGTCTGGGACACTGACCATGGGCATCGTATTCCAGCAGACACCGCACATAACTTTGCACCTTCCCAGCGTTTGCCTCTGCCTCGACTGGTGCTAATTCGCAGCCATTGTGCGCTACTGTCAAGAAAGTCCAAGACAAACTGCCTCACACCTGCAAACGATTTTTTTTCAACTTCAATTCTTCTTTGATCATCTCGATGCTCAAGGCTCTTCTGGGTCTAGGTTCAGGCATGAACAGCCAACACCCATGTCCCTCTGCCACTGCCCGCACTGGGCTATATTCTCCCCACCCCCACAGTCCATCCGCAATCCGTTCACACTAAAGAATAGGCTGAATCAAATCTCAACTGAACACTCACACGAACTAGAACCGCCCTACAGTAGCCGATACACAAAATCTTACATGTCAAGGAACGTGCGGGACGACAGCCTTTCGCAACCCGTCACAAAATGTGTTGAGTGGAGCAGCTATACATGGAAGGCTCAGCTGAAACACTCTGAAACCTCTGTTCTTTCAAGGATCAAATCATATCTCCTGCGTCGGGGTTCTAATTTTGACATTACCTTTGCCGATGAAGTGCCAGGTGTGCTGGCACCGTGTCATGCAAACCGAAGCAGAATCCGAATTGCAACAACAGTCCTTGGTGCTGTCTAGAGGCCAGTACAAGATGCATCATGTGAATCGTGTGTGATGGCCCGCCATTTATGGAGGATAAAACCTGCTGGGTTCCTGGTGGGTTGTGATGCGGTGAGAGCAGCAAAAACACTTTCTTCACCCTCATGTCGGCTGCTCTATCAAGAAAGCGGGTCAGAAAACAGCATTACAACTGAAACTAAAACTGAAATTAACATGATGAAACGAAGAGTCACAAGGGTCGCAATCTCAATCCTAAGATGGTTTCTTGGCACCTTGCGTACTTGAGGGCTTGTTGCTTTTTAAAACTCTTGCAACCTGTTCTTACTCAAGCAAGGACAGGCCAGCAAAGGTATCATACTCAGCTCAAGCTTGCATGGCTGGCCTCTGTGAGTTTGGGGAATGGGTCTGCATTTTTTCTGCAGCCACTGACGGAACCCCTCCAGATTGAATCAGTTGTAGTATAGCCCTGGTTTGATGGATTGCCCAGGGGTGATGAACGGACTTACAGGTATGGCGCAAGGCATGCACTGATTGAGTTCATCGGCCCATGGACCCCGATCTCTGGTGGTAAAATTCAAAAGGAATAAAGCCAGTCACGACTCTTAGCTGTCTTGGCTTATCAATACATGCAAAAAGTCACGGGTATGCAGCGGATGTTCCAAATGTACGACACATGAACCCCACGGGAAGGCTAAGAAGCTGAGCGCGTTTCGGCTTTCAATGCTTTGGCAGCAACTGGAACCGGCACTAAAGCCAGATGTTGCTCGAAAAACAAATACTTCTACAAAGGAAACTGCCGATGCAAGAAACCAGGATAGTTGATGCTGTAGTTGACGCTGTATTTATGCTATTTACATCTATTCACCCTTCGCTTTGTCCATGCTCATGGTGCTGAAACAAAAACAGCGTGGCTTTCTCACAGACTGACTTAGGCCCAAGAGTTTGGAGAGCCGAAGCACAACAGCAGTCTGGGAATGAGCTGACATTAAGCTGAATATCTCATTCTGGCGCGTTGTGGGCACCCCTTTGCCACCCAAGTTTTGCAATGCAAGATCTCCACTGCGGCTCTGGACACACCAACTACTTGCGAAAGCGAGTTGAGAAGTGGAAAATCGAGGTGTCGAGATCCTTGCGAGAATCACCCCAGCTTGGCGAAGAGCGTATCTGTTCCGCTGAAAGCATGCTTCGTCAAGGAAGTCAAGCATCCCTCAAGCCATGCTTAAGGCTTAAGCTCTTCACGAAAAGACGCCGAAACTGGTAAAGCTTAGCTGTAAAGCGGCTTCGCGAAACTCCTGGCCCTCCTTCCGCCTTTTGGCTCCCAGGGCTGTTTCTTTGTAAACCCTCAGTCAAATGTCACCCGATGTCACCCGCATCAGGTCCATGTCTGGGTTGTCTTTGTGATGCCGTCCTGGCCACGATGCCGCCTCGGCATTGGCATGCACTGTGCGTCGCAATGCAAGTCCAAGAGGGCAAGTCATGCACATGAGACTCGCGTAACTCGCATCGCATGTTTACTGCAGATATTGCATGAAGTTCAAGGCGATGCCACATGATGCCACCAGAATCTGCAGAAGTTTGCAAAGGCCGCATCTCACAATATCCTACACTCTTTATCGCAACAGCGTACAGATTCAAACTTAAAGGTTCCAAGCATGTGTTGAGCTCAAGGCACGATGATTCAGGTGAAACATTGGTATGTATGGTCAAGTCTAGAGAGGTGAAGGACTTGTGTCCAGGCTGAAAGTGAAAAACAGAAGCAACAGGTATGACAGGTGTGACAAGCCCCCTGCTGTTTCTATTCCCATCCTCCTGAGATTCCTGAGCAAACTCTGCAGTTTAAGCACTGCCCAGCACAGTCAGCTATTTCTGCGACAACTCTCTTGCCCATGCTGCAAAAAAATAACGAGATGCGACTGTCGCGGCAGGTGTACTTCCGAACAGAACAAAGACTCGCAGTACGCTCAGACTGGCTTCTCTAGCTATGAGCAGAAAGCGACCCAGATCAAGGCACTACAGGCTTATGAAATAGTAATGAATTAACGTGCGCTTCTCCATCTTCAGCGTCTCGTCACACAGCTCAATGCAAATTCAATGGCGCAACTCTTATCACCTGAGGACGAGTCAACATCAAACATGCCACAAGGTCGCAACAAGGAGGAGTGTGAGCCCTTGGCAGTTTTGAGCATCGTAACACATCCAAAGGGCTTCTTTGACAAGAGCACAATTGGCAACCCTGCCAAATATTAAGAGCTAAAGCCTCATCTGTCAAAATGCAGCCAGCTGACAATGGCTGCTCGATTTTTGGGGGATAAACCTGGTTTTGACATGTTTCAACACTTCTGCCCACAAGAGCTCTTTTAATTAGCTCCGGCCTCCGAACGCTGTTGGTATTAGAGGGCGGAAGCCTTTTTCCCTGCAGAGAAGCAACGAATACTGGGGGTCTGGAGAGCTTCTATTGGTTCAAGCCTGTCTAAGTTAAACTTTGACTTTACTGCCTTCAACGCACAAAGCGTCGTTCCACGAATGGAAGGCTGAAGCCTTGTTGGTGGCTAGCGAGATGTCTGGCCCGATCGCCTGCCTTCACATCGATTAAGGAGAAAACCATTGGCTCGCACAGTAGAGCTGCATAGGAGCAGGTCAAACACTTAATGGAAATACCCTTTCTTGGTTTTTCACTGGCAGCTCTGTGGCAACTGTAGCTTGACACTCTCAATCTGCTAGACTGGGCACTTAGATGAGGTCGTAACTGGGTCGAGCCTCAGCCAAAACATCATTTTTCACATGATTGAGCTTCTACTTCACTACCCCAGGCGGGCCAAGCCGGCCAAGCCGACCAAGCCGGCTGGTCTGGGGCATCATGGGCATCAATCAAAAGCCTTGGTGGCCAGGTGGAATTGGAAGGGCGCTGAGACGACATGAGCAGTCTGCCTGCCAGCCCAAAGCGCCAGGCTTCAACGAGTGGACCACCGGGGCCACGGGGATTGGTGTCACCGGACGAATGTCACCTGCGGCTTGGTAAGGCATAGCACAGAAAACCTTCATAGGGTGGCCTCAAGGCGAACTTGGTGGTTGTGCAGGGCTGAGTTTTTGACCATCTCTGACTGTGTGCGTCTTGAAATTGTGTGTTGTTTTCACTGGTATAGAAGAATGGCACGAAAACCAAATCGTTCTTCTCGGACATCGCTCTGTCAAACTACCCAAGCATTGGCTAGGACTGTGTAATTGGCCTCACTCTGTGGACGTTCCCCTACACCCAAAATCCAAGCACGGCTGCTTGCAAACCACAAACCATGTGCCATGGATCTGACCCCATGTGCCACTGGTTTCGCATGCTCTTTCCAGGGACACAAGTCACAAGTCCAACAGAAATCCTGCAGGTTTCTCTGGTTCAGCGGCTCAACGGCTCAACGGCGGCGTGAGAATCGTCTCCACTTCAAACTAACCTTTGGGAGGTGATAAAACTGATAACACTTGGTTCTAGTTGCTGTGCGGCCTGCCATTCGTCTCGCCTTCAAGGACAGGTTTGGGCAAGAATTCGAGAGAGAAAATGATTGAGCTAAGCTGATCTTGTACGCGCCTGATTTTTTCCGGGGTTTATCCACATCTGAAATAAATTAGCTGTGGCCCGATTCGCAGAAAGGCTAATCGTCCGTTCTATTATGCAGCCTGCACAAAGCCAACATCATCCACCATCCACGCACGGGTCATGTCAAGGTCATCCACGCACGAATTTTGTTTGAGGGTCATTCCACCTCCTGCGCAAACGTTTATCTCATAGGCTTGACGGCTTGACGTGTGTTTCATATGTGGCTGTGGGAAGTAACTTTCAAAAGGAGCACCGAATGGACACACTGGGTGGACTGCGGTGGGGAAAAACACCCTGGCAAGATCACTGGCAAGGATTGAACAGTCTTGACTGGCAAATTGAAAGACTTTCCCGCGATCAAGCCGACTCAAAATCCTCCCGTGCCAACGCGCTTCTCGTTCTGCTTGCTCTTTGAAAACTCACTGACTCAATTGTGTTGCTCCGGCAAGGATGCCCTCTGAAACAGCTGCTTGTGGGTCCAGGAGACAGCAACCGGAATCGCAAGGGATGGGAAGTGAGAAGAATCACGAGGGCCTCTGGCTGGTATAACTTCATCGTAGACCCTTGCTGAAGTCTTTGCTCGTCAAGACCAAGTGAAGAAGGGCAAATCTTGGAACTGAAACATGTTTCGCTTCTCAAATCCTCCAGTGTGTTCTTTGACTTGGTCTCTCATACTCTTGTGGATCGAAGTACAACCCGCGCCCTGAGCGCGCCCTGAGGCAGGTTCATCTACCCAGCATAGGGCCCAAAAAGCCTGGCCCAAAGGCTCCCAAGAGTTTGTTCAAAAAGGGGCGAAAGGATCATCGAAGCAGCTTGGGTCGTTCCATTTGCTTCACACCATCAGTGTCCAGATTGTCGCGAAGGCCTGTTCGCTAGGTTTGCCCTCAGAACACCACTGGCCGTGCTGGAACAGCACAGACCCACAGGCATTCGAACATGTCTAACCAAATAGCATCGTTATTTCCAGACAGCCGATCGGATGGGCTTCCAGTGCTGTCTTGGGAAAAATCTTTGGAAAGTACCAGTGGGGTGTTGATCTGCATTGTCGGCAACTCCTCGTGCAGGCTATACTTATAATTCCCTGGGGAATCATGGGAACCAAAGCTGCAGAAACTTTGAAAATTTCAACCTTCGTCCAGCAGCATCAGAAGTGAAATCAGGCCGCGAATGTCTTCACCCACACATTCTGACTTCCCCCTCTTAACTTGACTCAGATAGCGCTTCCGGGCTGCCCTTGTGGAGTTTTGCTTGCCACTCTCATCAGGTTGCAGTCGTTAATTCTTTATGGTGTGCTGAATGCGGCCCAACTGAGTCTCAGCAGTCACTTTCCAAAAGGAAGCGAAGTCCTCGTGAAATAGCCACGATTGCGTGCTGGGCGTCCTGGCTGCATGGTCTGCTACAAGCAGCTGACCTCTCACTGGCAATTCATCACTGGCAGATGGAAAATGTCTTTTTAGCAAGCAAAGTGACAAGGCACCCCACCTTTCTTTTCATTCTTAAGCGAGCTTCAAAAACGGTCTTGAAAACAAACCATCAAATAACGTTATAATAAGCCTTCCAGGGCCGGAGAGGAGTGTGGAAGCACACTCTGGACAAACGGAGAAAATCCTGCGGTCACTCTTGATAGACATTGGGCCTGTAATTCCGATATGAAATCTAAACAGAAACCCCCTGACGCATCCAATGGTCGTGGGACACGGAGAATGAGCAGCTTTGCCCTTTGCCGAAAAGGCAAAGGCAGCAAGCAAGCTGAAATCAGCGTTTTCGTCGTGACTCCTTTCTCTGTTGAGCCCATGGGCCACAAGCCACGAAGTTGGAAGGGTGTTCTCAACACGCTTGAAAGGTGAGATTGCATTCATCCCAGGCTTAATTTTGTTTGTAATCATGATGATCATGATGGATGAAACATGATGAAACGATCTGGGACTAGGCCCAGGCAATTTGAGTGCAGCTTCGTTACGCCTAAGCAAAGAACCTGTTGGTGGCTGGAAGGCCTTGCCTTCATGGGAATGGAAAAAATGTAGCCCCACAGAGGCAAGTGTCAAAACGTACATCGGTCACACCGTCACACCACATAGTTCAGCCTGATTGAACATTTGAAATGCGTGAAAGTGCTTTCAACGAGTGAATGGTTTGGCGTCTTGAAACGTTCCCTTGCATCTTAACATCGTTCATGGCTTCTCAGCAAACTGGCCACTGTCGAGTTCGCTGCAAGAAATTCAACAAGGTGGCTGCACTTGGGATCAAGAGACTGAAGACTGAAAACGGTGAATGGCGAACGAGGCCGACACCAACCCCCAAGTTCAAATCAAATTGTCCAACAATGAGCAATGCAAGCTTTTCTTCAAGTGGCCACCCCATGGCGCAAGTGGAGGTATCCCTTCTGAGCAACACTTGCTACAAATCGACATCCGGCAAAAGCTGCCCGGCTCGCTGGTATGCGAAACCTCAGGTTTCAAGGATGTGCAGGCTCAATGAATTCAGCGATATCACTGAAGATGCATAAGAAATCCGGCTGCTTGGCAAAAAAAACGAATAAGTTTCACTGAAAAAGCAACATGGTTGGGCCAGCGAACGGGTTTCATGATGTCATTAGCCTCGCGGTCGGAGCTTCAGTACAGCAAGTCTACGAACGTGCCCCTCCAAGAAGAAACGAATCAAACTGATGCCCTTTCTACGTCCATTGTGCATTGGTGTGTGGCAAGTTGCATCATGCGCCTCCAAGTCCATCGCGAAACAAAGCTGGGCAGCAACATCTAGCCTTACAGAAAGCGACACGCGGTTAGAGATGCCATCGGGAACTGTTCCTTCCAAAATTAACCGCCTTGTGTAGCGCAGGCAAAGCCTTTAGCCCGCTTCTGTCAGAGTGTGCCTTCCTCGGACATCAACAGCACTGCACCATCGTCAAAGATATTGAAATCGTTGATATCGTATTTAAAAGAAGAGGAAATTTGTCAACTCGTTTCATGGCGGAACGAACGTATGTTTTGAGAAATCAAATGACACGCAAGCAAAACGAACCAACGTGACAGACACGCGAGGCCTCCCTGTCCCACGGCAAAGGGACGGTAGATTGGACAACGTCGTTTTGCGAACCGCTCAGGCTTGCAAGCGGGCAAACACTGGAAACCCTGACTTCCCCCTAGTGAAACCAAGAATCAGTTGTCGGGAGAACCGCTGAAGCAACTCTAAGCCCAAGCCTCGTCATGGCATCCCCGGCCCCCGTCACTCTGTGCACACCAGCTTCGCCATCCGTTCATGTCATGTCACGCGGCGTCATGCAATGTTTTTTGCCATTCTCATGTCATGTAATGTAATGGCATTGTGATATAATAAAAATTACTAAAAGACCATTTGATGTCATCTCTGTTGGTCTCTTGTCTCATCTCAAATCAAGAGACCTCGTCTTAATGAGGGCCTCTCTCATCTCTTTTCTTCTCGCCTCAAAAAGATCCAATCTGATGTTGTCTCATCCTATATCCTCCTCTTTCTCTTTTCATGTCGTGAGATCCCATCTCATCCGCCTAAAACTACTCTAAACATCTCTAAACCACAAAACAAAACAAAGCCATTTCACGATACTTCTTTGCACTCCAAGTCTTTCAATCACTCAACTTTCGAAAATGCTACTTCAGGTAGGCTTACCATGTGGTCTTGTCCATTAACTGCAATTGTGTCATTTCGCTGCCTGTCTGCTGTTGTTTGCTGTTGTCGCTGTCTGTTGTTGTGTGTTGTTTTCTGTTGCTGTCTGTTACTGTTTATTCTTGTCTGCTGTCTGTTGTCGTCTGTTGTGCTTGTGCTTGTCGCTTTCGTTCTTGGTGTCGCTGCGTTCTTCTTCGTTGTGTTAGTTGCTCCTCTTTTTGCTGTCGTGATTTCTTGCCGCTGTCTTTCTCATTCTTGATGAGGTCGCTGTTGATTGTCCCGTTTCGAGCAGGGCGGGGTTAGATGAAGAAATTGTCGCAACTCTACGCAATTCTGTGCTTCGGAGGTTGCCCCACCTTGAGCGCAAAATCTGCGCCACAGCGACGTTGCCCATGGTCCCCTGGGGATGTAATGCTGCAGTGCAAATTAAAGCTTCACAATTCCAAGCCAAACAGCAAAACATGGCAAAACTAGACATTTTGGCATTCCTAGAAGTTGATGATCCAGGGCCTCCATCAGGGCAAGCGGCGCAGTCACTGCAACCCTTTGGAAATCTGTTTCAAAGCTGTCAAAGTTGGGCTGTCTGGCATGCTCTATGCGTGTTGATTCTGGCTTCAGTGTTGAATTTTGAGGACATCTACAGGTTTTGGCATGGGCCCCTGTGATGGGCCCTTATTTTGCTGTTTTTGTGGAAATGTTGGGGTTGATTGGTCCTGGGCCCCCGCTGCTTTACAGCCCAAATCAAGATGTCTAGTATAGTGCCCTCTTCTTCAGTGCCTAGAAGTTTCACCCTGCCAAAATGTGGAACTTGCCTCAGTCTAAAGGTTTACCATATGAAGGCGACAGATATCCTTTTATTCAGTTTGGGTTTAGTGTCTGAAATCTGAAATTTTCTTACCCTAGGGTATCCTTCTAGTGGGTAGGGTCCCAAAATTAGGGGCCCACCAAATGAAGCCAGAATAGTTTGCAGTTCATCTAGTGGGCCCCTAATTTTGGGACCCATTCGGGGCCCTAAGACATCTATGTGCGGGGGCCAGCTAGGGTTTGACAACACCATATATTATATCGACCACTATTTGGAGATTAAAAAACAGAATATCAATTCTGAAATGCCGTTCATGTTCTTTTCTGGGAAAGTTGCGGTTGGGCAAGGGCAAGAAATTAAAACAATTGCTGACCGACAAACTTGGGACAAGGAAACTAATGCAGATTGATGAGGCAAACCAAATATGTAAAAAAAATGTATAAGGAATATAGAAGGCCAAATAAATATAAGATTATATAAGGGGGTTAAAAGGCTATGTAAGGCATACATAAGGAATGGAATTTAAGGGCCCACTACAAGGGCCCGTGCTATGATCTCTTGAGGACAATAATCAGTTTTATTGTTGTCCTATTCAAACAGGGCTCATCTCTCGGGTTCTACCACCCAAGGCTGTGAGCCAAGACCGGTACCAAGTTGGCGGAAAGAAGTCACATGATGGAGCTTCACACCAAGGAGCATCTGCAATGCACATCCCAAGAGTTTGACTTCAGCCCGCTCTCGGCCCATCCTTTCGCACATAAAAACAGTAAATGGAAGAAGTTTCAAACATGTGCATCATGTGTCATAGTTTCCCTCCTCTCTTTCCGTGGTCTTTGAGTCTTGGAGACACAGCGCGCCAACAAGGTCCAAGTCAGGCAATGGTTTCAACCCTTTGAAGCCAGGTTTACAAGGCCAAAAAATGTGAACTTACGTTCCAAGTACAAGACACTTACAGATCTTACCCCACACGCTGTATTCTGTTGGGCACAAGGCTAAACAGCAACTGCTTCTCTCTGCATACGGATCTTTTTGAACATCCAGTGCAAGCCCCACTAGCAGCACCAGGACCAGCAGAATGCAACCTGGTTGGGTCGTCAATCATGTCAATCCGTTTGTCCGAGGTTGGTACAAACCCGGTCTGAGTGTCCCTGTGGTCTGGCTCTTTGATCATCCAAGTCTTGTTGCCTTCCACCCAATACCATACACCGTGCAATACCCAAGCTGCTGGGCGAAGGCATCTCAACCCAAACCACCTCGGCGAGGAAGAAGATGGCATCTGCACCAGTGGCTGAGAAAGAACAAGGAAGCAGCAAAGCTGAGAAGACCTTCCAAAACACAAAGCAAACCATGATACCATTCTGATACCATGTTATATAGTATATTGTGGTTATCTTGGTTTGGACTCTTGATTGAATCTCACGGCTATTCTTCTGTGTCTCCAGCTGTCGCTGATCTTCGCCTGGCGAGCCAAATCACAAGTACGAAGTGGAGCTATGATCCATTCACTAGGCTTGCAACTGCGCTAACGGAATTGGAAATTGATGGAATTGTGTAACCAGCAAAGGAACATCCATTTGAATATCAAGAAAACTCGCCATGCTGTCTCAACTTGCTCAGCCTCTGGAGCTCTTGCTGCTAGATTGACGATCGCTCTGTCGTTCCTGAGAATCTGCCCACAATGAGGTTGGAACGGGGTGGGTCTCCATCCAAAAATTGGCGCAAAGCTGGCGAAGGGGTGGCTTTTCGACCAGCAAATGCATCTACTTTACGGCGTGGGTTGCCATCTAGGTTCAATTCATGACTCATATATCATCATTTATCCCCTTTACATCTTAAAATCAGTATAATTATACCACCAGGGGTGAACTGAGTGCTTGAATGGATTTCATGACAACCAATGTCGCAGAAGTCTTCCATTCCGGACACTGCCGGCCAGTCACCCTCAGTCGCTGCAGCATCTCAAGGTTCCCAGATGCTTCCAGCACATCCAGGGCCGTCTGCCTCTGCCTCGCATGGGTTTGCCCAGCAATGGGGGATGGACATGATGGACCCACCAATTGCAATTTGAACCAGGAAATGAATTCCCATTTTATCCAGGAAAATTATGATTTTTACATTGACGAACAACTGGATTTGGGGGATCCATGGGGATCCTATTTTCAGAGGAACCCATCTTGAAGACTGCCAAATGATTCCTCTGCGGAACGAATCGCCGCGGCCTTGGACCCATCAGATTCACATCGGCTGCCTTGGCGCTGAAATCTGCCACGGATCCAATCTGTGGCAAAATGTTGATGTCAAAGGCACTGCATCCAGCAGGATCCGGAGGGTATCCTCCAATCCAGGCTTCTCCAAGGAACCCTCAATTGGACACACCAGACCGTCCTGATGCATGTCTCAAAATGTCAATCCAAGATGAAACAATTGTCAAACTATGACTTTTAAAGGCTGTTGCAACTGTGATATACTTTGAATATCTTTGAATTCTATCCCATGACATGAACTTTCTTTGGAGATGCATTCATTTAGGCCAGGTGTTGATTGTATGCGGAGGACGTCTCCTTCAGCTGGGTCTCAACTGCATACCTAGGTGCCAACCAGCGACCACGGAGGTGATAAACCAAAGCTTTACCAGAGATAAAGCCAAAACAAAGCCGTTGAAACATAGGCAATCTACCCTCTGGTAATTTAACATAGCTATTGAAAATTGCCATTTCTTGTTGATTTGTCTATAAAGTGGGGATTTTCCATAGCTATGTTAGTTAACCAGAGGGTGCAGTCGGCAATCCCAACTCATTGCCACGCTGCAGAAGTGCGGTGTAGCCATTCTCTGCTTGCGCATTCACATCAGCGGAGTGCTTCAAGAGCTCGCTGACAACTTCTGTGTAACTGAGAGTGATCAGCTTGCAGAATGCTGCAATCCTGCCATAGACTATATACAGTAATTTTATGTATATATATATGTACGTATACACTACTATATATCAAATATGCACCAAAATACACTGCATTTTACCACATGTGCCACAGAAGAAGAGCCCATGGCAGAAAGGTTATCAGGTTTGCGGCAAATGCTTAGAAGCAGGACAGAACTGTAAAATGACGTCAAGCTGTTGTGTTCTCAAATTGGAAGGACCTCGGTACCCATGACAACCAAATGACGCTTTCAGAATTCGGGCCAAGACACGCTTGTGCTGCGGCAGACATCAGTGGAGTTTTGCCATTCCTGAACAACTTAGATGCAGCGACACAGCTGGCACAGCCTTGATCACATCCGAACCCCCATGCCAGGACTCCCATGTCTCGAGTTCGCATCAGCCATCTTCTCCAACAAGAGCCTCACTGTCGTGACGTGGCCTGGCACAAGTTCTGAAAACGATGCGCGCTTGACAAGACTAAGCTGAAATATGCTGAAATGTTCAATATCTTCGGCAAGAGAATATGAGTGTGTCAAGGAAAAGAAAGCGGAGCTTTTTGGGACCATAAGTTCATGTGGAACCAGTTTGGTCCAATGATTTTCAAAGCATGTATTGCTTCTCTGTTGCTGCAAGACTTCTCATTAAGGTTTCATGCATGGTGTCAGCGAATTCCCATTCTGGCGGAGGCGGCTTATCGCCTTTGTCCGAAGCCATCACCAGCGCCGTCAAACCGATGTCCTGGATCACCGCAAAATAAAACCATCACAGACTCTGTTTCTAGCAGAACTCCCCTAAATTTCCAGAAAGAAGTCAAAATTCTGGTAGAGCCCGTTGCATTTTTGGTGGCCTAATAAAAAACCCTTTGGGAAATGGTGCGGGTTTGACAGCCACGTGTCACACGTCTCATTTGCATCCAAGGTTCTGAAGCCAACGCTACGTCAGCCTCACGCTGCAATAACAGTTCCACCATCTCCACTCGTCCTCCGAAAGAAAGTGCAACTCTCTGCCAAACTTCAACTTACAGCATGATAACATGAGTCAGTGAATTGTCTATATTGTATGATACTGTATAAAGATCATCTTTCCAAATATAGATATGTATTTACATAATGATATGTATGTGTATGTGTATATATATAACATAAATTAAATAACATAAATTATAACATAAATTATAACATATCATAACAAAACCTCTCCAGGAGATGAAGGGCACACAGTCACCATCGTCACCGGATTTGGTGCCTGAGGTACTTGCAAGCATCAAAGCGGACAGGCCATAGGCTGTGACGCCATTCACTGGAGCACCTGACAGATGCAGCTTCTGTGCCATGGCAAATGGCCTCTGCGAACACTAACTCTGTTGGTCCTTCATTTGCGAGCCAAAAAGAAGAATCAGATCAGTTGGGCCATGGAACCCCTTGACATGTCTAGAAGCGAATCGAGAAATACTATCAACTAAGCTCCGGATGACAAAGCCATGCCTTTGTCCAGGAGCACTCGAACTGCTTGAAGATACTGCTCAGTACGGTCAGTCTGGGCATTCTGCAGGTTGCTGGCCTGCAGAAGTCTACTGTTTCAAGATTAGCATTCCTTGAGGTTTCTAGGTGGATCAAGCTGCTCAACCTTCCTCACCACTTGGGCAAGTTTCGTTCAGCTCATGCAACCTCTGCAAAGGTGCCTTGAGCGCACCACCAACTGCAAACATCACCTGAGAAGTTGCAGGAAATGGTCAGGATTGCCTTGTCACCTGCCACCATCCCCAGCCCCCCAAAAAAAGATCGCCCTGTGGATTTCAGAATGATCACCTCCCGAGGAAGAGAAAAACGCGGATCCTGAACAACTTCAAGCCTCAAGGTTTACCCTCTGGTAAACTAACATAGCTATGGAAAATCACCACTTTTAATGGGAAAACTCACTATTTCTATGGCCATTTTCAATAGCTATTTTGACATAACCAGAGGGTATTCAACACATGGGGATTGAGACAGTTGAGAGCCGGAAAAGAACACAAAAAACCACTTCCGACAGGTCACGCACGTGTGCCCCGCACAGTTTCGCATCATCACATCCGCTTGATGTTCCAAGAGAAGTCTGATGACCTGATCCCCACAGAAGATCACAGAAGTGCCTTTCCAATCCTTTCCACACATCTGGTTCGTGAAAAAATCTACTTACCCTCAATCAAACATGGCAATGGGAAATGATGGGAATTCCCATCCGGTTACCATTTACATAAATGGATATAAATGGCAAAACCACGTCAATGAATGGTAGATGTTCCATGGCCTAGCGTTGTGTCCTTCACTCCAACATCGGCCTCGAGATGCCCCGATCCAGATGCAAACATCAGAGGAGTACGGCCAGTCGAATCGGTGCCATTGAGATCAACGGATTCCTCCAACAAAATCTTCACGGTACTGAAATCACCACCTGCCAGGGACCGATCCCCACAGCTTGCCACAGCTTGCCACGGTTGCACCGTGATGGCACCGTGATGAATGGCGCCTTCACAGGCACGGACCAGCTCGCTTTTGGAAATGGGACCCAGGTCCTGGGGCGAATCGAACAAAACACTACCTGTGAGGACCCATCAACTCAATTAAACTCATTGGTTTTGACTTGTTAAATAGGTGGAATTTACATGAATTTACCAGTTCGATATTTTTGTTTGCCTCAATCCCGACAGGCAGAGCTTTAGAAGCACTTCACATGTTCTCATCTCCCTCATCTGCAAGCATGTTACTCGCGCAACCGTGGCATAGCCCTCCCCCAGAGCTGCCAAGCACTTAGGCTGCCACCCAATTCAACCTGCCAAGAATTCATCCATATGACCCACGGCAAGCACTGAGGTCTTCTAGATCTTCCAAGCTGCAGACCGTGTGCCTTCGATCTCCTTTGCAAATCTGTTCAAAAGCTGACTGGATGTCCTCACAAGCGAGCCAACAATTTCCACCTCAACGAAGTTCAAAGTTGATGTGTTATATAATCTGTATAAATCAGTAGAAGTATAAATCATATAGTAGATCCCTATTCGTGGATGCTTCCAGGGCCGGGGCCCAATTGCTCCTGAAATCGCGCTGTGGCTTCACCACGATCTTCATCCGGCACCTGAGCCAGATGGCCAAAATGAAGCATAAAAAGGGACTGAAGTCGGGTCCAATTTTGGGTGGAAAATGAGGATTTTAACATATTTTAACTATCTTTAACTATAAACTACTGAGATTTTTTGGGTGCCCTATTTTCAGATAGACTGGATAGACACATATGAGCATGGTTGCCACATGTTGCCACTTCCTCACCAAAAACTGCGGTGTTCAAAAGCGTGTTGCGCTTGCTCCGGCCAACCTTGTCCGGATGATACCTTGGCGTTGCACAGTTTTCTTGGCGATGGAAGTGAACCAGTCGACGTCAACCAAATCAGAAGGAAGATGGTTCGCTTTTAGATGGCCATATCCCAGGAAGAACTGCAACCTTCCAGCAGTGCACCAATAAAAGCACAACACCGAGCCACTTCAGGGCCTTTGCTCGATATGCCTTCTTGATCTCATCTGGTCCAGATGCACGTGAGATGCCCAGGATAGCCTCGCACATCCGGTACCGGCGCAAAACGATGCCAAGTTCTGCCAAGTTCTGCCAAGTTCTGCCAAGCAGCATAGGCATCTCTTTGTGACATTAAAAGCGCAGGGGGAAATCAGGAGATGAGCAACGTGCTCAAGACAAAAGCATTACGATCATCATGGCATTGTGTGTTCCAGTGGCAACCAGGAATGTGATCATTTGATCTTGATGCAGGATTCAACTGGGGCCTTTGAGCTGACAGCCAACAGAATGTGTGTTGTGTGTTGTGCTTGATGTTACTTCTCTCTTGGTGACACCAGTACTGCACGGGTTCTCTTAAATTCCAGGATCCTTTTACTTCTAGCTCACCAGTTTTCTAGTTTTCTGTCTGAGCCAAAGCATCAATGAAGCAGAGATGGACCCAACAAACTGATGCTGAAATATGCTGAGCCGAAACATGACCCAAGTACAGCTGCTGTCCCATTTTGGCGCCGGCGCCAGGTCTTTTGCGCCAAAGTCTTTGCTGACGGCACCAGCGAAGCTCGCAGCACGTCTGCACCTCAGACAGAGAGACTTTCGTGGCTATGGAATCTATATCAAAAGCCATGTACACTGGCATCAACATAGTTGATAGATGAATGCTCATGCCCCAAAATTTAGGAACCTGATTTCTAGGTTCTTAGCCCATAGTCACATGTTCTTTTGAATGTAGACTTGGCCCTTTCGGCCACAAGGAAGTCAAAGCATTCTGCAGTGAATCGTCTACACATGTCGTTCCAGACTAAGGTGCGCGCTGCTAGGGTTTCTGCTCCTTCGCCTAATGCAACTGCTGGATCTTGGTGGCACCGATTTGTTAAAATAGTGTACACTTCAACTGCTCGCTTCAGTATCACCATTGGCAGACATGGTAAATTGATGGTACAAATGGTATATCCAAATTGGGGGTACCAACTGGCCCATCAAATGACCGGTCCAGCGACATCCCTGTGAAACAGACGGCACCTTTGGATCCGGCGGTGGGTTCAAGAGCGTTGGAGGATTCCTGACGCAGGGATTTCCACTCCCCCGCTTTCCAAGAGGTATCAAGCATTCGACTTCGCCCCAAACATCCACCACCATCAGAGGCTGATTCGAACTGAAGATCATCGAGCACTGTATGATGCTCCGCGCCATGCAACATGGATCTCCTTATGACATCCATCAACACCACACAGAATGAGACCTGGCTCAGGTCAATCCGGGGTTGCTGTCTCATTGAGGCTGTTCCTGTTTGTCTATTGGTTAGACTCGCATGTCTGTTGGGGCCTCATCCACAGTTTACAGTAAATACATTGCTTAAAGAGTTTGAAAGCAGACACCCCAATTCTTTCATCTTTCAACATTCCTCGACCTTTTTGCTGGCCTTTCTACTGTTTAAAGCGTCATGTAATGTGAAAACGGTGTCAGCAAGACCAGCACGCATACGATGAGCAAATTCAACGACATCAACAGGCGACCACGCCTCAGTGGAGCCAACAGTCAATTAGTCTATTTCAGTGTACATCGGTGAACCTGGGGCCCTATGGCTTTGTCTGAAATATGGTACCCTTTTGCTGCTTTCTCATCACTTTCCTCACTAAAATTGCCAGAAACTGGTGGGTAAATCACCATTTTCGGGCAAACCATGGCAAACCCTAGTCATATCTTGTTGGTTACGTACCTTCTGTCCATTTCCCGATGATATCCCCAGAAACTTTTCCCATGTTTTCCCAGGAGTATTCCCCCATGTTCCAACATGGACCTGTTTCTGTCGGTGATCAAGCCGTGGTGCCCAGTCGATGGCGGCTTGAAGAGTTGGACCAAGAGGTTCTGCTGACTTCGGCGTTGGCGCTCGCCTAAAAAAACCGATGTGTTTAATGAAAAGTGCTCTATCTTGTTGAAACAGCAGAAACCATGTCTGATATGATATGATATTATATATATATATTATATCATATATATAATATGTGATATCATCTTCCATATGTATTCATATGTCATATGCCATATCATATGTCATAATATGCCATATTATATGTCATGTGTCATATGTCACAGTCTGGGTGATATTAAATCACAAAAAATCCAAGAAACCCAGCCTTCTCTGCGCCGACGGGGTGCTGCCTTGGGAGCTCCTGAGACAGATGTCATCGTTGGGTGAACCAATATAGGGTTGATTGAACCAACAAACATATACTAATCTCCAATCCGATGTAGCAAAAAGTGAAATTTACTACTACGATCTACTACGTATCATAGGATTTGACTGCTGCTGGGAGGGTTGTTGACCTACGAGACGGATTTAATGGATACAAATGGATAATTCACAAACGATTCCGAATGTGATTGAGACCATCGGATTGAAACAAATCAAATGAAAAAAAGGTTCTGAAACCATCACAACCAACAAAAATTCTAGACCATTCAAGACCCCACAAACTGAAAGAGCATCATGGAGTATCTGTCGCATCCAGGATCTTCAGATCCTCAAGATGCGTATCGACCGTAAAGATGATGTGCAGCCAGCCAAAAAGAAGTGTCTGCAAGAATTAGCGAATCCCAACTCGAAAAACCACACCAGTGCTACTTGTACTCAAAAGTTCAGAAATACCCAAACTCTGAAACATGCAAGCGCTTCCATCAAAAATAATGGATAAATTGTGAAAAAGGCTACACAGTTGATCATAATATGCATGAAATATCATGAAAAAATATCGTTTTAGAAGTTTCGAATCAGAAAAAAAAGGGTTTCACCATGTTTCACCTCTCTTCTGTATGCCACAAACGTCCTGAGGTGCCACTGTTCGCAGGCGCAGGGGTGGGCCCAGGAGCAGGGCCTCGCCAGGCCCATCTCTGTGGAAATACAATGGATAATATAATGATAATATATAAGATGATATAAGATGCAAATATAGAATGAAATAATTATGAAATATATAATAATATGTAATGATAACAAGGCTGCAGTGCCGCAGTGCCCATGTCTGGAACACATTCCATGTTTCGACTTCAAACTTCAAAGAGGGAGCCTCGTTTTCCTCAAATCCCAAACAGTCACAACAGTCATATGCTTGACGTGGCAAAATCTTATGGGGGCCTGCTTGCACCTGTGGAGTCTCTGAAACCTGTCAGGTGTGTTGGGACGAAAAAGGAATTGGACTGCAATACGCAATGCCAATGACTCCACTGACTTTGCGGAACCATCCATGAAAGACACACCAGCTGTGATGGTAGGTGATCACCTACCTGTGATTCCTTCTTCTCATCGGCTGGAGGAAGCTCCCCAGATTCGGCCTCGGTGGCTCTGAAAGCGCACCTATTCTGACGTGGCAATGAGTGATTGGTCGGCACCATCAAAGCTTCAAACTCACAAACATCCAGATTTTGCTCTGTCCAAGATTTGAAGACCATGACTCTTTCATGTATTCCATTCTATTATATATATATAATTATTATACTATAGACTATATTATTTTATATTCTCTTCTATTCTATTCTCACATCTCAAATCTACCGGAGGCAATATCATTTCAGTCTCTATGTTCACATCTTCGATTCATCATGAAACCCTGCAGTTCTCAGCCACGGCACCGTGGTAAGTCGCGGAGCCTCTGGCAGCTCCTGTGCCAGGGGATGGTGTATCCCATGGCGTATCATCAGTTATCATCGATTTCTCCCATTGAAATGGCAGTTTTTGCGGCCGTAGGCCCCATTCTCGGAAGCTCCCACATCGACCACATCAACTACATCAACTTTCACTCTGACGGACAGCGAGAAAATGGATGTGTTTCACTGACTCCAATGCACCTGGTTGCTTTGCCCAAGGCATTTTCTAGCCTAGATTTATTCTTACCTCTATACAATTCGCAGCTTGCAGGAGCCACTCGTCTGCTCCGATGCCACGCTACTCCCAATAACCTGAAACCAGTCAAAACATTTTGGTTTGGGACTAGACTTTCTCATTCGATTCTACCTGCCGATGTACCTGTTTCAGTCTCATGAGGGAGTGACTCTATAAGCCCTCTTGGAGCTCTTGCCAAAAGAAACCTGGCACAGTCAGAAGTGCTTCAGGGTTCCTTAGGAGTGTGCTGTCAGCCTTGATTTGACGTCAAGCATTTCATGAATTAGGGTCCACCAAATTGGCAACTGAAAATTAGCTTTCCACCAGCTGTGGACCAAAAATGGCTATCCCTTAACCCTCAAAATGCAAAGCAGGGCTATGCGCAAGCACCGAGGCGTGCCCTTGTGCTAGTCGAGTTCACGTGATCGGTGCTGCGCTGTGCCCGGGTCAAGGGTTCGGCCAGCAGATTAATGGACTCTGTAGAGACCAAAGGAAGCCGCAGCTCCATAAAACATGCAAGGCCCAAACTCCCGGAGTGGGAGGACAGGTTGAAAATATTCCTGCTCGAGCAGGATGAGCAGGGTACAACAAAAAAAGGCAGCAGATTTCGCTTTACCTTTAAACAATGGGACATCGTACAGTGCAGGTCGCCACCGGTTGTGGGGACATACGCCACACTTTCTTCACGAAAAACTTGCAATCAGCGCTGAAAGTCAGTTGTTGAAGGAAATGAGCTGTCCTGCCCAGTGCCGCAGCATCAACCCAAACAAATCGAATCAGGGAAAGTGTCCAATAATGTCAAAGGATTCTGGATCGTCTTCAAGTCATTCTCATGCCATTCATTGATACTGGACACCACTGATACTGAAGACACGCAAAGAGTTGATATGCAGATGGATTCATGGTGAACCACACCGACCACACCCTTCTCTTTTTGTAAAGGGCATTAAAGGGCCATCCAATTGGCGCCTCAGGCGGGTCTCTCGTCGCATGGCTGTGACACAGCTGTAGGTGTTCGCTCCGCCAATGCCATTCAGTTTTGAGCATTGAAGCTGCTCTTGAAAGCCATTTGCAGAGATGTGATTCCTCAGACACACAGTCGTTAGTGAATATGTGTTTCTTCTGGGCCAATTCGGCCAAGTGTTCAAGCACTTCCACGACGGAACGCAGGAATCAACCGGCTGAAACTACGCAAAAATCACACATATCACTCAAAGTCTTGAGCCTGGACCTACACCTACAACTTACTGGGTTGTCATGTCAACTTGTGTCAACCTCACAAATATATATATATATATCAACTCAAGCACGGCCTCTTTTTCCATCCAAAGTTTAAGGTTCATCCACACGGTTGGTGCAGTTGCATGAGGCAATTGGAGTCGCTGCTGTTGAACCTGTGTTCCTGTAGAAGCAGCAGAGAAATCAAATGCCTGACATGCATTGCTCCAACACAAAACTCAATGCC
>Ga0126342_10006498_pt1 | contig 20735 bp, 22 predicted proteins | sample Cyp1metagenome_FD_92528 | JGI IMG/M metagenome (GOLD analysis project Ga0126342, IMG submission 92528) | Coral microbial communities from Lord Howe Island, Old Settlement Bay, Australia - Cyphastrea 1 metagenome | ecosystem: Host-associated > Invertebrates > Cnidaria > Coral ...
ATTAAGCCCCTTGAACCAATCAGATCCAACCGTTGCGCGCCGAAGTCCATCTTGGAGTCTTGGCCCATTTCGCTGAGTAGCTTCACTTTCTCTTCGCACTCCTGGAATTTGCACGCCCAATGAAGTATTGAATACCGGTAACATTGAAAAATAATGGGATCATAATAGGAAAACAATGGGATAATAAAAATAATAATAACAATAATAATAATTTCATAAGAGATGAATGTGGTGACGCAAAAAAAAAACATACAACTGAATTTAATGATCCTCAAACCTATTGAATAATATATCCATATTTATATGGGAAAACCATCGGCGAGTAGGATAGAAATGGGATGGGAATATCATTCATATTTTATTGGTTACCCTCTACTAATCTGAACATAGCTATGGTATAGATGGCCCATAGAAATAGATGATTTACGATGATTTACCTTAAACAAATTCATGGTGATTTTCCACTGTCACGTTTGATTGCCGGAGGGTAGGGATTAAGAACTGGCACGAAAAACAATCAGAATCTGTAGAGTGTGGCCAAATATTTCTCCGTGAACCGTGTTTTTGTTTGCCTCCGTAGTTCTATCGTTCACCCAGACATGGAATCCCATGTGCACTGACTTACGCAGCAAATACAGAGTCTGTCATGTCCGGAGAGGATACCTCAACCATTGGTTTCCCTCTCCAGTACACAGACCACAAACTAATGGATTTGGGGGGTCTAATGAACATCTCCATTCAGATGAGAGTATCTGTCCCACTCGTCACTGGCTGAGTTTAAAGGAAAATGTAGAGGAAATCTCAAGAAATTCTCAAGAAACCACCATGAACTCTAGATTTTCCCCCAGAAAAATGTAGATGTGTCTAGTTTGAAACCTCTACAAATTCAGGAATTCATGAATTGTCGGCATTTCAACCCTAGATGTTCCCAACCAAATCTCCCAGCCATCCGCTCTGGGGGAAGCCACTGGTCCACATTCCATGTTGGTCTGCTCATGTGGGTAACTTCGGCCTGATGCCACTTCGGGCTCAAAAATCCTGGGAAATCCCCGATTTTGATGGGGAAATTTGATGGTTTTCATGGGAAACTCATGAAAAATGATAGGAAAATATGGGAATTCACTGTATAAGAATTTGAAGGGCTCGGTTCCAAGGCGGGCTATATATTTTCAGCTAGACCAAACACATAGTACGTTAAGAATTTGAGGGACCCTGGAATAGGATTGCCAAATTCTTAAGTTGCTGCTTATACGTGAGGTTCAAAATGCCCCTTTTTGCGTTTCATTTTTTTTAAGGCGTGACCCCTTATATGGTCTTACAGTATGGGATGAAACCGGGTTTTGCAGAAAAACATTTTTTCAGGCTCCGAAAAGTTGTTTTTTTCGCACATGCTTGGACTGCGTCCAATCGGACCTGGAACATTGTTTACCCAATAACTTGGTGAAAAGATTCACGCTGGGAATCGAACCTTCGACCTTCAACACTGAAGTCCGACAAGCTACCCGTTACGCTTCTGGAGCCTTTCTTTTAAGGAATTTTGCCTCTGAGTGTCTCTTTTTGCTTTAAGCCATGGTGCAAAACCAAATCAGGTTTAACAGGGTCCGGAGAAGGTTGAGAAAAAATTGTAAAAATAAAACGTTGCGACTGTTGGGGATGCCGCCGAAGATTTTTTTAATCACACGGGTTCAAGTCGGGCTATAGATATCCCATCAAAGTCTCGATGACCGACATCTTGGTTGTGGTAATACAAATTTTCACTGTCCAAGTGTAGCATTACAGTTTCAATGAACTCGAGGCATTTTTCTAATAGCTGCTCATGACACGACAAGTGCCACGGATCAAAGCCCGCGACCCGACGAAGGCAACACCCCTGTTGATTAAGATTGATGTGGTCAATAACGATACCGGTTCCTGTCATATCTAACTCCCTGATTATGTCGTTGGGGGTGAATTATCTTCAATTGTTTTCAGCTTCATCCGCTTCTTCCCATTTATCCCCTAGCCGATCTCTGATGGGCAGCACCCAAGCCCCGTGCTCCTTTCAGACCAGAGCTTCAAACCGGCCCATGCCAATCAAGGCCAGCGTAAGTCCACACACTTGAAGGGAATACATAAATTGGAATTATGAATTTGCTGTGGTATTATTGCTGTCACTCAAGTTTAGCATTACTCCTTCAATCCAATCCCCAACTTATGCACGGATTCCCTTGTGTGAACGGGCATACCACGCACCGGGTCTGTAATCAACCCACGCAGCACTTGAACTCACAGATGAAGACCCGTATGGGACTGTAGCCCAGCGATGCAACTTGTTGGGGGTGAACTATCATCTTTGGGTTTTCAATTATATCCGACCCATCCCAATTTATCCCTTTGGTCGTGAAGGCATACCCGAATACCCTGTTACCAAAATCCAAACTAAATCATTATACCAAAGATTAGCCTTCTAAGAGAGCCCCGGTGCTCATAGTAAACCATTCCAAACCATTTGAATTTATAGCCTTCTTACATTAACAGGCGCGTCGAAGGGCTTCCCGCGGGGTGCTAAGCCCCAACCCAAAACTGTATATTTCAGTACTCGCCACAACCTGTTTTCAAATAGCCAATTATTTGGGGTTAGCTTTAAACAACGTTGCCCTTAAGTTCATCACTACGCATCCTTTCCATTGTGTAGGAGCCAAGATGCCGAAGGTCATGATTTAGTGCAAGGATTCTCTGCGTCAGAGCCGGTGTTGCCCGTGGCGCTTTGTGCCGCAGGTAGAGTACTGAATGAGCATACCAAGAAACGCGTTGGTATTCAATTCAATCCAAGGCACAGTTGGAACCACGGATCGAATTCCACAGCCCATCCAAGCAGCACTAGGGTCTAGAATCATCAAGTCACTATCGCCCATAGTTTTCGTTAAAGTATTTCAGCTTGGCTTAGGCCTATATAATCTAGTCAGGCGTCAATTTTTCTTTTGTTCCCAAACGCGTCCCCTTTACCCCCTTGTCTTCTTCCAGCCGCGCTCTGGTGAGAAGCGTGCAGGCCAAGTGGCCTGAAGCCCAAGCGGATCAAGGCTTGCTTCGGTCCACAGCCCCAAGGAATAATGAAATAGAATTGTGGATTCCCGGCATTCAACCCTAATACCGCAATTACCACCAAAAAAAGAACATAGTTTGTATGCTGACCATTTCCCGTCTCATTGACAAGTCTTTTTGCTTGAGGGGGTGTGCCAACTTAAGAACCCGTTCCGCAATGGGCGCATTTAGGCCCGCAGATCCAACCTGCTGCCCGACCAAGCAACACCACTGTTGGTTGAGATTGACGGGTTCAGACCGGCCCCGGTTCCCAGTATATCCTACTCTTGTAAAAAGGGTTTGGGGGTGAAAAGTCCTCCTTTATTTTAAATCTCAGCCACTTCATCCCAGTTTAACACTCCTGTGGATCTTTGCTGAACAGCATGTGCCCAAGAAGCATTATACGCATCACAGAAACCGACGAAGCTGAGCAGGACTCGCATAAATCCAGAGCCAACCCCGGCGAAAAAAGACATGCGAATATGAATCTGCAGTGATATTGCCAGCGCCGTCCAATTGTAGCATTTCAGTTTCAATGAACTCGAGGCACTTTTCTAATAGCTGCTCATGACACGCCAAGTGCCACGGATCAAAGTCCGTTACCCGACGAAAGCAACAAACCTGTTGATTAAGATTGATGTGGTCAATAACGATACTGGTTCCTGTCATATCCAGCTCCCTGATTATGTCGTTGGGGGTGAATTATCTTCAATTGTTTTCAGCTTCATCCGCTTCATCCCATTTATCCCCTGGCCGATTTCTGATGGGCAGCACCCAAGCCCTGTGCTCCTTACAGACCAGAGCTTCAAACCAGCCCGAGAAGATCAAGGCCCGCGTAAGCCCACACACTTGAAAGAAATAAATTGGAATTATGAATTTGCCGTGGTATTGTTGCTGTTACCCAAGTTTAGCATTACTCCTTCAATCCAATCCCCAACTTATGCACGGATTCCCTTGTGTGAACGGGCATACCACGCACCGGGTCTGTAATCAACCCACGCGGCACTTGGACTCACAGATGAAGACCCGTATGGGACTGTAGCCCAGCGATGCAACTTGTTGGGGGTGAACTATCATTTTTGGGTGTTCAATTATATCCGGCCCACCCCAATTTATCCCTTTAGACGTGAAGGAATACCCTGTTACCAAAAGCAATCATGAGAAATCGCCTGGATGTGGCTTGTCGATAACGAGATCATATTATACCAATGATTAACATTCTAAGATGGCCCCGGTGCTCATAGTAAATCATTCCCAGCCCGTTAAATTAATATCTCCTTGCGTAGGCAGGCGTGCCGAAGGGCCTCTCGGGATGCGTTAAGCCCTAACCCAAGGTGTAACTAGCCAAGGAACTGTGTATCTGGGAACTCACCGCATCCCGGTTTCATGAAGTCAATGTTCTGTTCAATGTGTCCGGGGTTGGATTTTAAAAAGTGTCCCTTAAGTCCATGGCCACACATCCTTCTCCAGTGTGCGTAAGAGCCAAGATGCCGAAGGCCTTGACTCAGTGCAGAGATCATCTGCGGCTGCTCTGGAGCTTCCTGTGGTGGTTAGTACAACAGGTGTGGTAAATACACCCTGAAACGAATGAAGGGGTCAATAGTGATTCATGAGGTTGAATGTTGATTGCACGCATGAATGGAAGAGTTCTAGGTTTTGTCTCTCCTAAATGTAAGAATAATGGTGTCCTGTCACAAGCAAACTTGTTTGAAGGGTGGTGCAAAGGATAAAAGAAGTAAAATCAATACAGAGAATGGGAGAGGGCCAGATACACATATAGTTATCCTGGACGGCACAGGTCATATCCCAGCTAGAAACAACGATTAGATTTCCCACCGGAGCGTCACCAGAAATGTTGCTGTGATTGAAAACAAGGATGTAAAAAGTTATGTCCACAATGGAAACATGTAACCACCGTAGTACGTAACAAATACTCTTAACAGAATTACGCCGGGGGGTAAAAGCCACAAGCTGACTAGTCCAAAGAAATAGAAATGCGTCCAGAGTAAAAATAGGCGAGCTTGGTACTCTGATCATGAAACTTCTTCCCTTCAACAACAACCCCGTACTTGTTTTAAAACAAAGGTGTATGACAAAGCCAGCCCACACTGGCTATGTCGTAACACCGAGACTTCTTGGCGGCTTCCCGCCATTTCTCGACCAACTCCCCGCTTGGCGGGTGGTCGGGCTCTGGCCACAGCTGTGCCCCGTCTCTTTGGACGTTGCACTTATATGCTAGAAAGCCGGTCAACTCTACCATTGGGGAGGTCCTGGCATCCTGGCGCCAAGCAAGCTTTTCTTGCTTCCGGGTGCTGCATGGTTTACAGAGAAGAAGGGCTGTGCGAAAAAACAACATTTGAGGCTCTAAAAAATTGTTTTTTACACACTAACCTTATGAAACTCAGACAAGCGCTCTAAAAAATCATTTTTTCGCATGCCTCTTGTCAAATCTGCCAACTCCACCTCGTTACCTCGTTTAAGCTCGCTCCAAACATCTCCAAACTATGCAGATGCCTGCAATACCAAACTAAGAATGCCCTAAGAATTTGAGGGTCCCTCGGCCTGTTGTGGTGTAAATTTGCCTGCATTTAAAAATAAAAATTTGAGGGACCCTGGGCCTCAAGCTTTCGGATTCTTAACCACGGATTCTTAACCAGAGCTCGGGCTGTATCAATGGAGGTTTATAGCTGGGAAAAATCATCAAAGAGGGGGCCATGTTTTTCTTCCCCAATGTTAGGAATTGTTTGTTCGACCCTGCCTGGCTGGTGAGCTAGAATGCATCTGACATCATCGACTTGGGGAGTCCAAAGTTGCTCATGAAGAGGGTCTGAACCAACCATTTTTTTTTCACCAGCCAACAACTTGGGAAGAAAAAACAAGGCAGATGATATGAAACATAAAATTTGGAGACTGCACCAGCTGAATTGTGAGTTGACCAACGAGAATCAGGGTTGTAACCAACCGAAGGTGTGGATCTAGTTGTGATTTCCGCAACAAAATGGTGATTTACAATACTTAACATGTTTTGACATGCTTTAACCACCAACAAATGTGGATTTCACATGATTTCACCAACCACAAATGACCAGGAAAAAAACTCCTCAGAGCTGGTCGTCCAGCTTCGTTTCGCCCTTTTGCTGAGGTCACAGACTGGGACAGCCCAATTTGGCAGAATACACCAGCCTGCGCTCAGGGTTGCCCTGGATTTTTTCCGGTTTAAATGGGACAACATCCTCTGGAAATGGATATGGATGAATATGGGCCTATGGGATATGCTTTTGGGATTTTATGGGTGGTTTGGACCAAAACCCTGGTAGACGCTGGTTTCTTTGGTGAACAGCAGAGAGATCTCAGTCTCTGCCGAAAGGCTGGAATCAGACAAACGCAGTTCCACAGCACGGAAACTCAGAAACCCAAATCTTTTATAATTCAAATTACTTTGCTTCGAGTGATCCCCACCGTGACATTATTTTGTCATAGTTTCTGATATCTCATCTGAAAGTATATATGGCATCTATTTTCTGACATTCTATTCTGGCATTCTATCTGGCATTCTATTCTGACATTCTCTTCTGGCAGTATATCTGACATTTATTCTGACATCCTATCTGGCATCCTTTCTGGCATCTATTCTGACATTTTCTCTGGCATTCCTTCTGATCTTCTATCTGGCATCTATTCTGACATTCTTTCTGGCATCTATTCTGGCATTATTTTTTTGGACATTCCATTCAGGAAGTCTCTTTGGCATCTATTCTGACTTTCTATTCTGACATCCGATCTAGCATCTATTCTGGCATTCTTTCTGGCATCTATTCTGGCATTCTATCTGGCATTCTATTCAATTCTGGCATTCTATTCTGGCATTCTATTCAATTCTAGCATTCTATTCTGGCATTCTATTCAATTCTGGCATTCTATTCTGTCATTCAATTCTAGCATTCTATTCTGGCATTCTATCGGGCATTCTATTCAATTCTGGCATTCTATTCTGGCATTCTATGCTATTCTGGCATTCCATTCTGGCATTCTATTCAATTCTGGAGTTCTATTCTGGCATTCTATTCAATTCTCGCATTCTATTCTGCCATTCTATTCTGGCATTCTATTCAATTCTGGCATTCTATTCTGGCATTCTATTCAATTCTGGCATTCTATTCTGTCATTCTATTCAATTCTGGCATTCTATTCTGGCATTCTATTCAAGTCTGGCATTCTATTCTGGATTCTATTCTGGCATTCTATTCTGGCATTCTATTCAATTCTGGCATTCTATTCTGGCATTCTATTCAATTCTGGCATTCTATCTGGCATTTATTCTGACACTCTCTCTGACATGGGCACTGCCGGACCTGGCGCTCGCGGTTGAGGTCCAGCAGGGCCCACTGGACGAGGAGGAGGAGGACGACGAGAAGGAGGAGGAGAAGGAGGAGAAGGAGAAAGTAACTCTGATAAAATCTGGAGACCCTCGCCTGGCAGGAAGGGAAAAAAACAGATGCAGAAACTCAGAAACCTACCAGGTTTCTAAATCTGCCCAGCCGATTTGGGAGATCCCAGTTCCATCATTTTCCTCTCGCTCAGGGTGAGCCGCCTGTTTTCTGGCAGGCACCAGGCTGTCACGGACTGATCCACCACAGCATCCAACCTTGGAACATGTCGGCTTAAAACATCAAAAAGAGGTAAATAGAATTTAAATGGTGATAGAATGGATATATAACCAACTATAATATACTATAAATATACGTACTATAATCACAAGTTGGGTTACCCTCCGGTGTCATCAAACATGGCAATGCAAAATCAAAAAGCACAGAGTTCGATCATCTTCTCAGCAAGAAAAACCTCCATTTATAAAGAATTGTCCAGCTAGCCATGTTTGATTGATGCAGGGTAACCCTACTTAGTTTACTTGGATAATCAGGGGGTTATTGGATAATGTCAAAATCACTGGATAATAATATCTACTTATCTATCCATAAAACATGGGAATTATACTGTATATGGGACTTCTGAAAACCAGGAACTGAGGCGGCAACAGAGGAACTGAGGTAAGGGAATAGATCCTTGGTCGGCGATAGATACCTGGAACCAACCTCTGGGAGTGTCCAAACCATCCAGGTCCGGCAGAATCCCAGCCACCGAAACAGACAAAAAAAAAGCCCCACCGAAACTGGTCCCAAATCATGTACTGTAGTTGAATCCCATATTTTTCACCATGTCTTCTGGGGGCCGTTTCATATCCACGCGGGATGGTAGGACAACGCCTTTAAAAAAGCTCACGTGCAGAAGACATATAGACATTCTCTTGGTGAAACACCAAAACACAACTGCAACGTAAGTAAGTAATATCGTAATGGTCGTTTTCTGCAACAATAAGCCACGCATATTTGGATGGCTACCTGTCACTACCACCATGACAAATGGTGAACTCCCCTGGGGGATGGTGGCACGGTGGATCCTGTGGATCCTGCTTTACTCAGCCCAGGCTCAGACGCCAGGATGCGATAAAGAGCAAGACCAGGGACTGGGTCAACGAGGGACCAACTGGTCATCTTGGGCGGGGAATTCAGGATAAACGTTTTCATGGAATATATAATGGATAACCTCCAGTAATATTGGATATATAATGGATATGATATACTATAATGATTTATTCATGATTAATGGAATATTAATGGGGATATAATGGATATAGAACCAACTATAATCACAAATTGGACAGAACTGTAATCATCTACATTTCAGGAATTTTCATGGGGATATAACTATAATATAAATGGGAATATCACCAACAATAGTAGCTAATCACATCATTTTATTGCGTACCCTCTGGTAAACTAACAGTTTGCTATGGAAAATCACCATTTTTCATGGGAAAATCCACTATAAATGGCCATTTTCAATAGCTATATTTCTATGGCCATTTTCAATAGCTATGTTAGTCATAACCAGAGGGTAATCATAAACAACATGGTTTACGTTCGAACATCCCCCACTTAAAAAAGGATGGGTCTCGGGATGGCCTTTTCAGCAACAAAAATGGTGCACCTTTTCGGAGACATCCAAAATAACATAAAGGGATAGTCATGGATCATCTCAATTAGGATTAATATAATGCATATAGAAAATTAATAATATAATGTAATATACATATATATATATAATCACTGATAATCACCATTTTAATAGGTAAAAGTATCATCCAAAAACATCTATATATGTCTATGGCCATGGTTTCTATCCCAATGATCGCCATTCCTCAGCTCCCAGGCCCCAAGGGAATAAACCTGGCGCGATGCGACGATGCGTACGGCTTTACGGTTTACCACGGTGTTTCAGCCGGAAAAAGTTCTGGTTGGTGGTATACCTAACCCTCTGAAAAATGATGGAGTTCGTCAGTTGGGATGATTTTCCATTCCCAACTTTTCATGGAAAGTCATAAAAATTCCATGGTTCCAGTCACCAGCAGCCAGGGTTTATAATTATTATAAGCCACAAAAAAGGGACCTGGTCCCTTTTTTTTAACTCCATGGCCACGCCTAGTTGTGATGCAACCATGGGAAGTCGACGGGACTGCAGAAAACCCATCAGAAAAATCTACAGGAGCTCGTTTTTGTCTGGGGAAACCCATGAATTTTCATATATGTTAATGGAAACCTGATGGTATATCCACTTTCTGGCCATTTTAAGAAGCGCTGCCTTTGCCATTTTAGGCTGCCAAGGGACACAAATCCTGGTCGAGGACTTCATCATTTGTCCGACCTGGGGTGATGAAATCCAGGATCATCCAGGTAGAAGATCCCATATAACATAGCTATGGAAAATCACCACTTTTTATGGGTAAATCCACTATAAATGGCCATTTTCAATGGCTATGTTAATTTACCAGAGGGTAGAAGATCCCATATGGGGGATGGGCCGATGGGTCAAAACCAACCAGGCCCTTCTGTTCATCAAAATCCTTGGGACTTCATCCAGGATGTGCAGAAAAAATGGATGTTGAAAGATCTATAGCTACTGATCCATATCTCTTAATGATGAACACAGCAACAGCAGGAAAGGGTACCCTCAAATCATGAAAATATCCCGTTCATATCTCATTATATATCCCATTAAAGTACCATTGTTATCCCATCAACTCGGACCACAATTTATGGTGGAGCTTGACCTTTCTTTAGAAACACCCCACGGTGTCCTCTCAGAAGTTGTGGTTATACCTGCCACTACGCAGGATTTTTTAGGCCATTAGATGTTTATCATGGTATAATTGTGTGTTAGTAATACTAAAGATATTTGCTACTATGTATGCAAAGGAGTTGTGCTTCCATCTTCTGACCATATGCTGCAAGTGTGTTCGAAGATACGCTACAGAGCACTGCATGCGGTTCACTGCTTCCAATTGGTTCTATCTTCGTGCCTGTTGCCAAAAAAAAACACTTTTTCATGGAGTTTCCCATATTTTTCCCATGTGTGTTTCCATTGTTACTTCTCTTCTGACTTAAATCATCGTATATCCCTGTTCAGATCTATATTATATATATATGGGTAAATTGTAATATTTCACCAACCTGAATTGTTCGGCCATAAAAGGGGATGATTCCCCTTATTAACCGAGCTACGAAGCCAATGGCCCCCAGCACCACCGAGGCTAAGCCAGCAATGATTCCAGCCACCGTGACATACCTCGACGGAGTCCCCAAATCAGGCCCTGATGGACAAACCATCACCACTTGGAATAGTGGGATTTATGATGGGATTTATCTCATTACTCTTGCCATTTCGATCTTACTGTCCCATTCTTTACAGGGTTTCAGGATGGTTTCAGAAAGTTACGAATACATATCAGCCGGATCCAGCTGGTGCAAGATTTTCTCCATCACAAGTATGTGTATAAATCCAATTCCCATTGTTGCCAGGTGAGGTCGCGACGTGTGTGATCAGACTGATCCAGTATGATTGTTGTGGCAGGTTTTACGAGCAAAAATGAGGATTGAATTGAACGATTGAAAAATATATATATATAATATATACAAATATATATATATATATTATATATTATATATAATATATTCATATATATATATTATATATATATTATATAATATATATATAATAGATCGTCAAAAAAAATGGGACAAGCGAGAATTGACCAACAAAAATTGGAATTTTTCTCCCACTTAAACATTGGAGCAGCTGACTGAAAAACCCGGAAGAATGTAATGAATAGACAACACCAATATGGGGAAATCCTGAACCCAAATAAATTTGCGGATTTATCCAATTAACATTCGAGGTTTCAACTGACAACAATGAGCATGTCACCAACAAATAAATGAAATCCATGGTGCCCACCGAAATCGCACATATGTGACACCTCATGCAGTATGACATGTATTCATATTGATATAATTGCATCCATATATATATATATGTATATATGTATATATATATACTCGTATATATATATATATTATATACTGCAATATACTGTATGTATGATAATGATAGAAAGATTTAAACTGAGTGTAAGTCTATACAGAACTTATGCCTGCGTGGCTGTCATCCGATGCCGGACCAACATCTGTGAATCTCTGGATCTCATAAAGCCAGGTCATTGTCATTGTCGTCCCATCTCTACAAGTTAAATGCAATAGAGTGAACATGTCAAGGCTAGTGATAAATATGATAAATTGAAGTGTTCCTTCATGTTGATTGTGTTTTTCCATGTTTTTCCTTATCCCAATGCTCAGTGATACTAATGTCAATATACATCTGGTGGTTTCAGAGGAAACTTCCCAACGTGGCCCTTGGATAGAAGCTCGCCATCGTTGCAACTTGACACCTTGACACTGAAATAATCAGGATCATAAGATGGTGAAAAACATAGAAAAAAATGTCAATCCAATAATATCCATAATATATATATATATATAATCCAATAATATCCATAATAGTGTTGGTGATTCCGATAGTCTTGGTTATGCAATCATATCCATAAAGATGGTTCTTCGTTTTAGTGTTGATGATTTCAGCTCCCATCTCTTGACAACGTTGGTCAAAGTGCATCACCGAAAACCCCAGTCATGAAAATCATCAAATGGATGACAACAGTTGGTCCCCAACTGAGTGGGAAAAAAAAAGGAGTTTCAACCTTCAGATAGGGTCCGGTAAAATTGTCCCTTTCAGCTCCCATCGAGTTCCGGTCACCGGTGTCACCGACCATCCCCGGCTGCGAAATTTTCGAGGCAGCTGTGAGAAATCGGCACCAGCACGTTGGCTTTGCAACGCATAAAGCCACTGGTGCTTGATCTCCGAATCACTCGCATGAAATCGCAGAATTCTCGAAAGATCCAACATGATCAAACCAAGCTCTTCATTTCTTGCATCAAGGGTGAGCCAACAGAAATGGTCGTTTTTGATGAAGATATATAAAAATGATGGGATTTAATGGGATAATATTGAGGATTATCTTCATCCTTGGGCACCAACAAGACACGGAGATCCCTATGCGGCCGCGCATAAATGGCATGAGTGATCATGGGATACGTGGGAAGACGTGCCTTCGGCAGCAGTCACGCATCAGGACAGAGCAACTCATCTTCGAAAATGGCCAAGCATCACTGCGTCCCCGAGCTAGGGAATACACCAACGAAATTGATAAATAGATTATCTATGACTTTCTTGAGCAATTTGGTCAGTCGCCATTTCTTCGGATAAAGAAGGAATGACAAAATCACAACTGCAAATGTGTGCCTTTTGTTTTCGCAACATCCTAACCATGTTGACCAACATGTGTTCTGTTGATATGTCTTTTCATATTGAAAGCGAATGAGCAGCTTTGTCGGTCTTGCTACCTTCTTCCGTTGCAGAGATGCACTGCTGGCGGAGGGTGCAGATTCTTCTTGGATGATTGTAGGCGGGGCACCTTTGAAAATAATTTGGCACCTTAACCCTACAAGAATCCAAGTGAGGCTCTATGATTTCTAGTTGAAGATACTTGAAACCCAACCTCGCACAAACGGCGTGGTTCCAGTCGCCACTATGTGTACATACTCAGCCCCCCTTTGTTCCTGGGGTTTTTTTGACCATCACCCCATGCAAAAATGGCACCAGAACATGGCAGTGCAACACGGCGAAAGTTTAAGACCTGATCCTGCCACGCTGAATTTCTGGATGTTGAAGTCCAAATGCTCCCGCCATCAGAACACCACAAGATGAACACATTGTGAGGCACAGCAGACCACCACATGTCGAAGATGATTGAAGTATTTTCGCAGGTCCTTTTCGCAGGTCCCTCACTTTAGAACAATATTGCAATGCCTTTAGAACCTTTTCGAGCAATCGCAACTCGCAACAAGACTTCTCTCACACAAAGAGAAAAATGAAACTTCCAACACCCAGAGTCTGACCGTCGCTCAAATGCTTCGCTGCTTGTCAACGACGCATTGGCGTGGTCCATGCACTGGCAACCAGCAACCACTATTGTGGAGTCGGTTGGCCCCTCACATCACCAAGGAATGTAGAGGGGTCTTGGTTCTAAGCTGCGTGGAACCAAAATCGACCGAGAAAATCTCGGCCGATCTTCGAGAAGTGCCTCAAAGGGAAACTCGCCGATGGCACCTTGGTCGTAGCTGCCGGGTGTTGGCGACAAAATGAAAAGATGTGTATCTATTTATATGTATAGTATATAGTATATGTAATGTATAGTGCAGTGTGCATAGAGTATAGTGTGTCTAGTTCAGAGTATGTAGTATAGTATATAGTATATTGTATATAGTACATGGTACATAGCACATACTGCATTATAGTACATGTGTGTATGTTGTATAGTGTATTGTATGTAGTATATGGTATAGAAAATATGTGAAAATATAGTATATCAGTATATCGCATATTGTATACCGCTGTATACTTCATCGACTGTTTGGCTCGCAAACTGATTTTTACACGGAAACCAAATGACAGTGCATCGTCAAATTACGTTGCAAGGTTTATGATTCTGGATCAAAACCCCCCACACAATGGTGTTCATCACAAGCAAAAAAACAAACATCACGTTTTTTTTGTACCAGTATCATTAATATAACATAATATAACTATGATATATCTTATACAGTACCAATATCATCATCACAATTGGGATATTTTAATAATTTATGAAGCTTCTGGACTGATTCCCAACTGAGTTTCCCAACTCCGCGGACTGCTCGGGGTCTTCATGCCTGCTATGGCTGTGTCTGGAAATGTGGTCGAAAAAGGTTTTTTCTCCCCGAAAAGAGTTGATGGGAAAATGTGTGTAAACCAGTGGATAGAATCAGAATAGTGTTCCCTGTAATAGTTGTCCCAACATGTTCCAAACCCATATCGAATCTACCGGATAATGCATCATTTACATCAATCTACCATCATGTACTGATTGGTTATTAAAAAAAAAAAAACATGCTTACCTTAATCGGAAAGGGTAATTTTTGAACATGGCCAAGGCAAAGCCGACCCCTTCATATTCGAATTCCACTGTTCCGCATACTCACTTGCAAATCATGGTATATCCATTAAGCTATAATCCCAAATTCTAATCTAGGGAAAGGGTGCCATTTCCGGCCATTTTTGCCATTTATGCCTAACAGATCACCGGCCGGTTGAAACGGCACGTTCCGCGGCACCTCTTCATCATCAAGAGCCATTCATCAAAATCCAGCGAACCATTTCCATCTCCTGGGCCCATCAGGCTTCGATGGGAAGCTTCGATGTGGTTCTTGTTGAATACATTCCCATCAGCTGTTGCATCATCCAGTGGCACATTGTTTGTTACATTGCTTAAAAAAAAAACTGGTTCACAATAAACTCTCCAGGCTGTCTCTCGGTCAAGTCCTAAGTCTTCAAGAAGTATCTGAGATGCTCTCATTGGATTTTGTTGATAATTTGACCATTTATCATGGAGAATCATCAGTTTAAATCGGTCAATTCTTTCTGAATGGCCATGTTCCCTAGCTGCTTTACTGGAGAGTATCCCTGCCGATTTCGGCGCCGCAGCCGGTATGACAACTGACATGGAAACCATGTCTTGTTGACAAAACATAGCGAACTGGAAAATCCATACTGTTTTGTCAACCGGTAGATTTTCCAGTTCGCTATGTTAGTCTTCTAGAACTGGCCAAGTCCAGTCTGACGGCAGCCACCAACAAAGGCTCACCCAGAAAATACCAATGGACCAACCCCAATGGCCCAAGCAGTGAGTGAGCACCAGAAAACTAAGCCCGGCTTACGCCCATTCAATAAACCATCCCAGTATTTTCCCATCATATTCCAATCAGTTTTCACTATCAAGTTGAATGTTATTCCTAATTGAATTATTTGCGTAATCATGCCTACTTCCCATAATTATATTGATCTTATGGTAGTGTGATTTGTGGCTTTACCTCAGGTCATTCGCCACTTACTTGGAGGATCATCCAACTTGGTGGCTACTAACCCTGCTTAGCCCAATTCCTAGGAGGCTTTTTCCATTTGAAAATAGGTGAACTGAACCCAGTTGCTAACCAGTTAGCAAACCCTCTGGTAATTTAACATAGCGAACTGGAAAATCACCATTAGGAAAAGCATCTATTTCTATGCGCCATGGCTTCCAGTATCTTCCAGTTCTCTATGCGAGCAGTTCAACTAGTTCATACAGGATGGTGCCCCCCAGTGATGTGAATGTCGGTTTATAAGCCCCATGAAAACTAGTCATATCTACTGTAAACCATAGAAGTCAGCCACAAACATAAGGCACCTTAACGCTATCTTGGGGTCCCCATTCTGTATAAATAGATATTTGCCATAAACCATAGTTAAGTACCATAAACCATAGTTAAATAACCATAATAAACCATAGTGATTAATGTTCGTTATATCATAGTTATATCTACCATAAACCATAGTTAAGTGACTAACCATTCATCGGAATAATAACTATAATCCCACTACATATTACTACCATATGGTCATACCATGAATCATAACTAACTAATCATCTGCTAGTCATCTATGATTCATGGGATGATGCCCGACTTCGTCGCCATGGCGCGGTCAAATTGTTCCACCACCTCCTTAGCCAACTCTTCACATTTCTCCCGCGACCACGTTTGCCCGGCGCCTGGTTGAGTGAAAAAAAACATGGGGAAGATAGGGGATTCATCGTTTGTTATGTGATTTAATAGGGTTTAATGGGATTTAAATTAGAGTTAATAAGCTTCAATAGGGTTTAGTCGTATTAATGGGATTTCATAGGCTTTGATAGTCTTTGATAGGGTTTTTTATAGGCTTTCATGGGGTTTTTCCTGGGGCTTACAGTAATGGGGTTGACCTGCTGGACCTGCTGCCCTATTTTCAGACAAACTTAGAAAAAACCAACACTGCTGCTGGTGAAAGGGGAAAATATCGACAAGAAACTACAGATTTAATGTATAGCCAGTGGAACAAAAAGAGGTTTCCTGCATCTCTTCCACTCAAAACAGGTCTGACACAACGAGAATTGGAGTTTTGCCAGCAATTTTTTGTGGGTTTTTGAAGCAACAATAATGGGGTTGTACTATCTGACAATAGTAGGATTATATGTGTGGATTTCTACTAGTTGGTTGATGGGATTTCGCTAATGGACTGCTATGATTCCTATCACACCAAATAGTATAAATAGAAGAAACCGAAGTGATCCTGGTCAATATTGAAGCAGTGTAAGTACCGCGGTTTGGGGTTTTAGCTACCTCCCATCATATCATGGGCATAAGCAAGGCAAGTCTCACCCACCAAAATGGTGTGGGGGCCAACTTGTCAACCAGTTTGAGCCGCCAAATTCTGCTCATGGATTCATCAACATGTAGGGAGGTCTATTCGTTTTAATTCAGGAACATCTCAATTTTGCAGAGTCAAACAGCTTAAAATCCTCTTGTCCTGGCATTGCATCCTCACCACTTCGTCACCAGAGTGATATCAATGTGAGAGTACCCGTGCCCTAATCTTAGACACCCTGCTTTCTAAAGATCATGTTGTATCTTTCTATATCTTTCTAGTACAAGTGCACCAGATTTTTGTACCAAAGTTCACCAGTTGACCCACCTATCACCTATCTTCCCCATGGGTGACCATCGGTGAAGCCATCAAGGTGGCGCCTGCTTCATACAGCACTTGCGCAATCTCCGCCTGGGTCACGTTGCCATCGGATTCCTGGACGTCAAAGGCCTCCAGATGGATCAGCGAAGCTGAGAAAAGTGAAGGGCCAGAGAAAAACTGGCAGAAAATCTGCTGGTGCGATTAAAAGATGAAAAATGTATAGTGTGAATCTATAGTCTGTAGAATATATATATATATCTATATACGTATATATAAATTTATACGCGTTTCTATGCATATTAGGGGTTCAACGCAATTTCGATCAGAAGAAATTTTAGCCATTGCAATGTCTCTTGCCTCATCTCTCATGCCCACTCCGATCCAACATGTTCCCGGCACCGGTCAAATTGTGCTCTGGTTTCATCCCAAAATCTCAGCTTTCTTGGTCTTGGGATGTGGGTAACAACCCATTTTTGGCTGATTCATGGCATGAATTGCAGCCCCATCCAGCCCCATACCAAGCGGCCTTGAAGGCAGCCCAAAGAGCATCAACCTTCGCCGACGATCCCAGAGACTCGTTTTGGTCCACTGAAACTTATGGAGATGTTCACTGCTTCACTGCTTCAGATGAGTAAGTGTGTATGCAATTATCTATATATCTATATCTATATATTTTTGTGTGTGTAAATATGTATCTATATACTATATATATATGCATATTATTGTCTGGGCTTCTTAAAAATGTGGAAAACCCATAAAACCATTGGTTTCAATACCAAGATGGTCATTTCCATGACTCGTTGGATCCTGGGGCCCCGATGCCAACCTCGTTGTTCACGCGATTTCCCAGGCCAGCTGCCAGGAACTCGGTATAGTCGATGGCCTTAGGGGCCGTGGAGATCCATGGTTCCCAACTGGGACCTTTTTGGGACGGGTTTTCTATGGAGTTTAGCCTCAATTTCTAGGGGTTACCCTCTGGTAAACTAACATAGCTATTGAAAATGGCCATAGAAATAGTGGATTTTCCCATAAAAAAATGGTGATTGTCCATAGCTATGTTAAATTACTAGAGGGTATCAATGGTTCTCATTCAGATTTTTGGGGGATATGATATCATGACATGAAATATCATGAGATTTTGACCAAGTCTTTAACGAACATATATGGAGTGATTGTTTACTTATTTCAGGATGTGAAGGGAAAATCTCTTTATAGGAGCCCCCATCCCATTTTTGCCATCGATTGGGGGAACTCCTGCGGATTTTCCCTTAAAAAACCCTCGGAAAATCACCGTTTCATCCATGTCTGATGGGAAAAGCCACATCAGGTTTTCAAGGGTTTTCCAAGCCTAGGTCAAGGCTAAGGAAGTCAAGGCAGTGGATTTTTGAAACGTTAAAAAAACACTCGAAGCCTGCTACTGACACTGGACTGTTAGGAACTTTCAAGTCATTGTGGGGTACCCAGAAACTATGGATCTAGCAGTCTCGCAAATAAATCACTTTTTTTTGGTGGTCAAACATCCAAAAATCCATATAGTAATTTATAATAATTTATATATGTTGGGGTCAACTTATATGAAAAATCACCAAAGTTCCAGAGTAATCTGAGTAATCCAAATTCTTGGGGTCAACTTCTATGGTTTCACTTGATGTCTAACTGTCTAACCATTTTATCTGCCAAAAATGGCGCGCTAGGAATCCAAGAGACTCCGGATCCATCAATATCCAGGCGACGGAACATGTCCTGTGGATCGAAAAACCGCCGCTCGTTGGGGGGAGATAGTTTTGATATGTTTTGATTGGTGGATGGTGCTGATGTGAATGTTGCTTCAAAAAAAAAACACCACTAGTCACTAGTGAACTAGTTCGTTACCCTCTGGTAATTTAACATAGCTATTGAAAATGGCCATTTATAGTGGATTTTCCCATTAAAAATGGTGATTTTCCATAGTTATGTTAGTTTACCAGAGGGTAGATCTACCATAAACCATCGTTCATTCAGCCACAACCATCCCAGGCAATTCAGCTACGCTATCGACTGAGGAGCTCATCCTGTATGATTCTGCTGGTGGCAAATACCCAGTGGCTGGATTGGATTTAAGAACTGGTTGGTGGTTGACCTAAATCTGGTTGGTACCTCCTCCGGTGGCTAAGATTCATTCTGAAAAGTTATCTGGTTGGTACCCCTCTGAAAAATATGAAAGTCAGTTGGGATGATTATTCCCAATATATGGAAAAATAAAAAATGTTCCAAACCACCAATCAGAGAATGTATCTTTGCTTGGATATAAACCAAGAGGAGGGGCTGCGAAGACTGGATTCGCCCATCGAAAGTTCAGGAAAACAACCAACAGGGGTGACCCTGACGTAGTCAGCTCCAAAAGTGGATGTTTTTACTACGAAAAATGGTCAAATCATGTCAAATCATGTGGCTGCAATGCTGAAATCTGAAATAAACTAAAGCTTAAAATATGGGAGGGTATGCAAAATCTATTTCAAAGGGAGGGGTTTATCTGAAACCAGCTGAATCAAAACGGCAGAGAATCGGAAAAAAAAAGGTCAGAGATCCTCTGGGTGGCTGAATGATTTCCAGCATAATGGGTTTCAGTGAAAATGTGGTTCCCCCAAATTTCATGGCTTATCGTCATTCCCCCATTCAATTGCTAATTTGGCAGTGTTTCGGTATTTACATGTATTTACCATTTTCAGACCTCAGACAGACCCAAATATCATATTGTTAGTGAAATGTATCCCATTGTATTACCCTAGTATATCGATGTATATCGGTGTACCGTAAAACTGACATAAAATATCCCTATGTTGTGGTTGGTTTTTGTTTCCCCCATAGTTTGAGGTTTCCCAACTGAATTCCCCCATAGTGGTGCAGATTTCAGATCCAAGTATATCCACCTATTCTTGGTAGATCACCATTGCATCCCCAGATTTGATCTGGTTGGTGGTTGACCTACCCCTCTGAAAAATGATGGAGTTCGTCAGTTGGGATTATTATTCATGGTTCCATGGTTATAAAATTACATCATTATGAACTTCATAAAAACTCCATCATTTTTCATGGTTCCATCATTATAATTCCTCTGGGAAAGTTATAAAATTCCATGGTTCCAGTCACCACCAACCATTGATGGACCATCAAGGATTACACATCCATGAGAGATCCCCGTGATTTTCGCCGTGAGATTCAGACCATTTCCCACAAAACCCCCATGGTCTGGTTCATATCCCCAAAAGTTTGATGGGTCTTAGAATCCCCAATGATGGATCCGCCACCGCCAAAGCATGAAAATCTCCGCCAAGGAACATTAATCTCCGCCAAGGGCCTTAGTGAAATTTTCAAAAAAAAAAGTGGGACCCGCCGGACCTCTGAAAGATGATGAAGATCTGGAGATCTAGATCTTTTGAGATGATTTTACATCATCTTACATGACATAAATATGTTACATTGATATCAATGGCCATTTCAGGAACCTAAATTGGAGGTACCTACCATATATAAGGCCTATGTAAGGGCTATGTAAGGGAATATCCCCACAAAATATGGCCTTATATGGTACAGTACCTCCATTTTAG
>Ga0126342_10006499_pt1 | contig 20734 bp, 26 predicted proteins | sample Cyp1metagenome_FD_92528 | JGI IMG/M metagenome (GOLD analysis project Ga0126342, IMG submission 92528) | Coral microbial communities from Lord Howe Island, Old Settlement Bay, Australia - Cyphastrea 1 metagenome | ecosystem: Host-associated > Invertebrates > Cnidaria > Coral ...
ATAGGGATTTGAAAGGATTTTTTTATGGGACTTTATAGGGACTTTATAGGGATTTGATAGGATTTTTTTATGGGACTTTATAGGGACTTTATAGGGATTTGATAGGATTTTTTTATGGGACTTAATAGGGACTTTATAGGGATTTGAAAGGATTTTTTTATGGGACTTTATAGGGACTTAATAGGGATTTGATAGGATTTTTTTATGGGACTTTATAGGGACTTGATAGGGATTTGATAGGATTTTTTTATGGGACTTTATAGGGACTTTATAGGGATTTGAAAGGATTTTTTTATGGGACTTTATAGGGACTTTATAGGGATTTGATAGGATTTTTTTTATGGGACTTTATAGGGACTTTATAGGGATTTGAAAGGATTTTTTTATGGGACTTTATAGGGATTTGATGGGATTTGATAGGGTTTTATGGGATTTTATAGGGATTTGATGGGATTTGATAGGGTTTTATGGGATTTTAAAGGGATTTGATGGGATTTGATAGGGATTTTTTGTGGGATTTGATCGGATTTTTGATGGAGATTTTTGATAGGGGATGTATTGGGATGTTGATCGTCCTGAGGTCGTTGGAATCCGATTTCGGCTGGCCATAGGGCTCTGCTGTTGTGTGTTGTGCGCCTTAATTCAGCCAGATTCATGGAAATCCTGTTGGATTTTACTCTGTTGATGGAATTCAATGGGATGTGAATGAAAGGTGTAACTGCTTCATATTTAATGTACGTGCTTTAATGGATCTATATATCCCAATGCCAACCAAAAATAGGAATTTCATGGACTAATGGGTATACAACCAAAAAATATAGGGATCTGATGGGATACAATTGGATATTCAAACATCAAATTGGGATTTAACTATCAAAAACTGGTAGTTTGATGTGATATTTTACTGGGATTTCAACATCAAGCTAGTGGAAACTACATCATTCAAATCATTCAATGGCAATGTTTTATCAGTGCAACTGATGATGAACCATCACAGACACACCCACTCTCCAACAGTTATCAGAACAAAACCAGGCTCTCCAACTGTTTACCCATCCCGGTGAGATTTTACAGTTTTGAAGGGGTCAACCATCACTGATTTGGTGTCCAGCTATTGTTTTCTCCAGGAGTCGTTAGCTCCAAAGAATGTGATGTTTATATATTGTTTATTTATATGTTTACTTGATTTTACTTGTGTATATATATATATAAATATGTATATATATATATATATGTATAATATATATATATATGTTTAAAATTTGTTTCCACAAAAATCTGTGAACCGATCCGCCTACCATGAAAGCGCCATTGTCGTTGTCAGCGGCCCTGGCGCGGAGCTCAGTTCCACCCGAGGCTACACGAACCACTCCTTCGAAGCCTTCAGTTTCCTGCCGATTCCCATCCCGGAGCACTCCTATCGTCCGGGCACCCAGGGAATCCACGGTGGAATCCACGGTGTCATGGGACGGGGCTTGAAAACATGAAAGATCTGGGTGTGATCAGATAGCGTATGGAACTATAGACGCATATTGTTGTGTTTTTTTTTTGAACCTATAGTACAGAAATGTATTAAAACCATCTTTGATATTTCCATGTTTGTTGATATCTAGAATCTAGACTTACATATTATATATGTCTTGCAGCTAGGCCGTTTTTTTTTCCGCATTGCTGCGGACACGTCTCCATGACAACATTTTTTCATCAGCGATGCCCTTTTTTTGGGGGATTCACTTGGTAGTACAGCTTGAACTTTTGACAATTTTGAACTAGAAATCATCTAGAACATCGTGAAAACAACATGTATAAGCGTGTTTTGAGAGGAGGCGGTATAGTATGGGGTTGTGATTTCCCATTTAACGATGCCACCTTTATTTTTGTTGCATCGATATATGTGGCGTATGGCACTTGAAGATCCGGTAGTGCTGGATTTTGGTGTGCCAGATGGTAGTAAGTGGTTAATATATGTTAATATCTATATACGACATTTATAATGTGTTTTCTATCCCCAGTCATAGATGGTGTTTATACACACTGTATATATATATATTATCATCCTGGAGTAGATAGAATATATATATACACATATTTTTACATTCACAGTAGAATAGGACTATCTTTGAAAATTCCATATTCTATCTACTCCAGGATAATAATATGTATATATATATACACGTATACCATTACATCCCTATTTTATGGCAGTTGCATTCATAATAATATTGAAAAAACAATGAAATCCTGTTCTATCCACTTCAGGATGATTATATATCCGCACCCCAGAACTACAATGTGCCCCATAGGAAAATATACAGGCTATTAACCACTTGAGCAGTGGCTGCTAAACCCCTGTTGCTTGATGATTGTTTGAGATTATACTATCCAATATATTGGGGATTATCTAAATCCATTATGATAATCCCCTGTGAACCAGGCAGTATAAAGGTTTCTGCAGACTTCTCATTCAATCACAGATATTGGTTAAGCGGCATATATCAACCATATATCAACCATATATCATCCATATATCATCCATATATCATCCATATCCCCACATGTTGTCCCTTAGTCCCACGACTCAAAGCTATCAAAGGATGGGTCACTTGTATGGTCGTGAGTGCTTCACGTGTGGAGTCCTGGGTGGAAATCGGTGTGGAAAAGGTAGGGAAAGCATATGAAAGTATGGAAAAAGATGGAACAATGTCAGTTTGCATGGAAAATATGGGAATATATTGTTAAAATATGCGAGCATGTGGGAAATATTCTAATAGAACATATAACATGGGGATATTTGTTTTGATTTTGACACAGTGTAAGTTAATTGAAAGGTGGGAAAGGAATGGGTGAACATCTGGGGAAGCGCGGATAAGTTGAGACCATCCAGAAATCCAATCTCGCGATGCATGGATATGACTTGAGCTACAGTGACGTATGATGATAATGATGATGATGATGAAGATGAAATAGACATCATGTAAAAATGGCCCTTGAATCGCGAGATTCCAGGAATTACGTAATCTTTAATAGGCAGCCAGATTGTAGGTGTCGGTTCCATGGGGGTTTTAAGCCATCTTCTTGATTTTCTTGGTTGTTTCCATTTGCATCCATGCATCCATACATACATCCATGCATCCATGCATCCATCCATAGATACTGACTTGTACAATTTTCATTTTTGCATATTCACACAATCCTACATATAGATGGATGGTGAATATGTACTGGTAGGCAGATGGACGAACAGACAGAAATACAGAGATCGTGATTACTAGTGGCATCCTCCCTCCCTCCCCATTTTTGTCACTCACCAATCTCCGGCAGCCCAGGCCCACCTGCGCAACACATTACTCGTGTCAGGGCCTGCGTAGATGGGTAGACGGAGATGAATCAGGGCCTGGTCGATGATGAATTAAGACAAATCCCCCTACTTCGCTCAATTTCTTGGGTGATTCTCAGGGTTCCGCTTAAGATATACAGTAATTAATCCAGTTGATTTCTTTCTTGGTTCCTTTAGGGAGATTATAATGCCAAACAGGTGGTGGGGTGCTAATCATAAATTGGGGCTCCTTCTGTGTGATTTTACAATGATTTAAGCATAATCAGCATTAAGATCGTAACGGGCGGGATTTAATTTAAGGCCTAGTTATGCAATCCCGGTGATGTACTTTATTGGGCTTTGCCAAAAGGCTAAGGAGGCCTATATAACCATCAATAATGGAACTTAACATGATTTCAGTGTGCGAACCTTGGATGGCGTAGATATCAATAGGTGATTTAGCATCAAAAAATGCGAAATCCCATCGCTACACAGTGTCCGTGGGTCGTGAAATGATCAAATGCTTTGTTTTTGGGCCCACGACCGAGATCTGTGCTGACCACAACTATGGTAATAAGCCAAGTACACATAGTTATAGCCCAGGTATGTACGTATGTGTGTGTCATAAAACTAAATAATTACTAAATATATATATATATAATTATATAATATCATATTATATATTATATTATCTCTGATTACTACCCATGCATGCAGCAAATCCATGATGGTTTGGATTCTGCGTCTTTCACCTGTCCATTCCCATGTCCATTCCCACGTGGTTCCAATGGCCAGGTGTGTGCGCGAGTGCCGAAGCAGGGCAATATCAACGACCTGTTGGAAGCAGACGACTGAGAAAGCCGAAGACCGGATGGGTCTTACAACATATCAATGGCCTATGTAAGGGAATATCCCCACAAAATATGGCCTTAAATGGTACAGTACCTCCGTTTTCGGATCCTGAAATTCCCATTGAACATGGGGTTTGTCTTATAAGACAATGAGGGTAAGATTAGACCCATTAAAAAGTCATATTAGACAAACCATAAAAAGGTCATATTTGTCTCCTATGATACCCCCGAAACCTAACAGTCTAGCATCATTTACCCCATTAAACCAGCCTTTGGAGGGTATAATTCTTTATCAATCATCATGTTCCCTCTTAGATTCGCAATTTATGGGGTATATATATATGGTGTGTGGTATACCTCATGTTCAGTCAAACCTTTGTAAGTTTCAGATAATTGGTATGTAAACGCATGTATAGAAAGGAATACTTATATGCATCATATTTCTGTATCTATAAATATACGTATTATAGTATGTAGATTATACGACAGAAAGAGTTACATTTAGCATTTACAACGGATATGTGTCAGAATTGGGGATCATCAATAATGAGGTATATCATACACAAATGACAAAAATATCCAAAATCTGGCCACCCCATTTCGAACATTGTTTTTCTACATACTTGGTGAATGATGATGTTCCCAACCAATTGCCATCATGTTTGGGTCCATTTTACCATTGGTAATCAAATCAGGCACGTGGTCATGTATGTTCATGTATGGATGAGTTGTTTCCATTTATTTAATATCAAACTAACATAGCTATGGTAAATCACCATCTTTAATTTTGGTAAATCAACTATTTCTATGGGCCATGGCTTCAATAGCTGACATGACCAGAGGGTAAACCTCCATTTTCCTATGGTTTTCCTATGGTTTTCCTATGGTTTTTAACCAATACCCAGTTGGCTTTTTCGTTGGTTCAAGCCTTACTTTTGCTGCCAAAAAAACCATCGAAAAAACCACGGTGATTCTTGAACCAATCAACTCACGCCGGCCGCGCCCCGCAGACTTAGATCCACTGACGGGAAATTTCAGGGGAAAATCCCAAAATTGATCATCATTTTCTCCATAAAATGGCGATTTTTTGGGGTGAAAAAATGGGAAAAACACAGTTTAAGACAAGCCCATCTGCAATTCTGATGTGACATGCACAAGAAATCTCTACAAATTAGTACAAGTCCCGGCAGGAGTTCCGTGATTTGCTTCCTGGGATCAGTTTCGCGCCCTGCTAATGCAGATGTGCTATGAAACCAGCTTCATCCTTGCGGGAATGTCACAGTGCCTGTCCCAGATCAGGAGAGTTCCGCTGTCCTTCCATCCATATTCTTACGTGTGCTTTCCTGGCAAATCTTGCCATTGTTGTTTGTTTTACATCCCGATTTAGCTTAATATCTTAATAAACGTTTTTTTGATTTACACATCCATGGAATGTTGGTTCAATACCTGCAAATTATTTGCCTTGTAGCGCTCTGAAACCACAGCTCTTCCACGTTCCATGATTCTCCTAGTTTGGTGGATAAAATTCCTATTTCTTCATGGTTTAAATCCATGTTTGTAATTGGTTGCTTTCTCAGTTAATTGGGGCATGGAGGTTTCTCAAGTCATGGGGGTATCCCTAAGTCATCTATTTATTTTAGGATTTTCCATTATAAACCAACCATTTTGGGGTATGTACCCCCATTTATGGAAACCTGCATATATCATATCTATGGTTGCTGATCCAACTACAGGGAAAGGCAGCACCACCACCACCACCACCACAGCTACAACTGCAATTACAACTACTACCACAGCTACAACTACAATTACAACTACATTAAATTACACTACACTACACGAATTACATTGCAATACACAACAAATACAACTACAACTAGACTACATTACACAACCCTACACTACACTATACTAATTACATTACATTAGGCTACAACTACACTACACTACACTACACTGCACTCCAACTACAACTACACTGCTTTACGCCTTACACTACACTACACTAGACTGACTACACTACACTATACCATCCTACAATACACAACACGTCAGTACACTGCACTACACTACACTAGTTACACCACAACTACAACTGCAACTACACTACATTAATTACACTACATTACAACTACAACTCTGCTGAACTACACTACAACTACAACTGCGCTACACCACACTACATCCAGCAGTTGCGGTGAGGTGACCACTGCAGCAATTTCAAAAACACAACTCCAACCACCTTCGGGTCCATCAGTGGATTCGCTCTGCCATCCGTGATTCACAACAACCAACCTCTCCTATAGGTTCCCTATTTTTGAAACTTCCGCCACCGCCTTGTGCGGTTCTGCTGGTATGGTCTATTTTTAGTAATATATATATATATATACACATATCTTTTACATATGTAATGTAGAGTACAATTGAATTCATTAAATATCACGTTTTTTTAAATTGTTATCACATGTTTAATCATTGATATGTATATTATATATATATATGTATCCACTTTCATTTTTACATACTATATATATATATCTCATTGATATATATATATATATATAGTGTCTTTTTATATGGCTATAGCACCTCGAGGTACCTTACAAAGCCTACGAGCCGCCGGCGCCTGGAAAAAAGCACGGCATGTGTTGCAACGGAGTCGATCTGCGGGTCTCCAGCCAGGCTCGGGCGCCGCAGCCACGGATAGATAGGGTACAGTACCCTCTGGTAAATTAACAGTTTGACCCTGAAGATCGCCCATTTTATCAACTATTCTTCCAGGGTCTATGTTGATTTACCAGAGGGCATATGATATATATATATATATATAATTAATTAATTACAATATATGTATATACACATAGATAGATAGATAGATAGATAGATAGACAGACAGACAGACAGATAGATAGATGGATGTTGGGTACAATGTTGCAATATAGTTGGATATAAGGATATGACATTACTTTAAGACATAATGGGTGCGCATCCCCCAGAAGATGTAGAGAAGTAAAGTCCAGTTCCGACAGCATGGTTCAGGGAATATTTTATGACAACCAGCCAGAAGCGGGCAAAGGCGATGACCAGTGAACCAGCGAATATGGTGATGCCAGCAGCTAAGATTGGGGCTTCACTTGCAACCTTTTCTGAATTGAACCAAGTGGGGTTCGCAAATTGTTTTTCCCTATTTCTCAGGTGGTTGAAGCTCACCTAAACGGAACCCCAAAAAAGAAACCAAAACGGTCCAACAGTAAACATGTCAGCTCTATAGGTGCTTTGACTAAAATCACTCCAAAACTCATTGTACCTTGTTTCCAGGTTTTTTTTAAATGTAACCATCCTATATTAGGATCCATTAACCATCATGCCATCCTATTAATCTAACTATGGACATTATAGTTAACACCAGAAACGCACCTATGCTATAGTTATTACCCAATTACAGGTGAAATGCTATAGTTAATTCATTGTAACCAGGTGTTATTAACAAGTTATTAGTCAGGTGAAATGCTGAAATGCTATAGTTATTAACACCATTATATTTATTTTCCCCATGAACCATCATGCCATCCAAGCAAAATCTAACTATGGACATTATAGTTAACACCAGAAAAACACCTATGCTATAGTTACCATGCTATAGTTAAGTGTAACACCCTTATTTCCCCATGTCCAGGTGTTTTGACCTACAACAACTGCTTGCTGAAAAGAACGCCATGGGAAAGCGCTCTGGAGCTGCTGGAGACGATCTTCCGCCAGGTGTGCACTTCTGTGTGCTCAAACGTGGCTGGGAAATCCCTTAACGAAATGGAGGATTTTACTGGGAAAACCCACTATAAATGGAGGATTTTAATGGCAAAATCCACTATAAATGGAGGATTTTAATGGCAAAATCCACTATAAATTGACCAGGAATAAGGCAACATCTGGCAACATCTGGGGATCCGTTTCGCGATTGCGAAGTGCTGACCGGTCACAGGCCACACCCGAAGTCACCACCTACAACGCCATGATCACTCGACTGCGGGGAGCCTGGTGCAAAGGCGATCTGATGAATATCTTGGGTTATTTCTATGGGGCTATAAAGGGAACCATGAGGCTTATAACAAACTGACTTAAAACGGGCAAAGGGCCAAAAGAGTACCAACATAGACATTTTTACCTTGGGCTAAAAAACATGTATATATATATACTGTATATAAAACTATATACTAGGTGAAAATGATATAGGTTTACCAAGATTGGCCATGATTCAGAATAACTCTCTTCCAGGGCCGAGTTTTTTCACAAGAAATGCAGTATCTGCAAAATCGATGTTGCTTCTTGAAGAACAAACTGCAGCTATTCGCTATATGTACACATACATATCAATCTTCCTAATTCTTCCTATATATGATTCCTATACATATATGGGACGGGATATACAAATTCATACACGTATCCCTACAGGATCCATACATATCCTTGCGCACAAGTCAAGCAACCTCGATCCCGGCGAATTTGGATAGAACGAACGGCTTCAAAAACCCAATAAACCAGAATCCTGTCATGAGAATCTTTTCCTTCGTAGAAATCTGCAACATTTCCTGCAAAGTTTTTGTGAAACCCATTCATTGTGTTGCTTGATACCCCCACTGGTTGGTGGTTTCAAACATGTTTTATTTTCCATTTCATATATGGGATGTCATCTTTCCCATTGACTTTCATATTTTTCAGAGGGATAGGTCAGCCACCAACCAGCCCAAAATTGTGAGCCAAATCCACAAATTCCAAAATTATTCCCAGGCTTCAGGATGTCGAAGCACTGGTTGTTCATCAGTGCATGATAAAAACCTTCAACTCTGGCCGAAATTCTGTAAGTTATCCCATTCATCGTTCATGATAACCCCATTAAAAAACAAAAAATAATAATGGTCTTATTGTTTAATAACCATAAATAAACCCCATTAATAAAATAATATTCAAGAATGGTTAATACTGGTTACCAATGATAACCTCATAACACACCATTGTTCATAACTGGTATTTCGGGCCGAAATGCCTGTAGGCTTTCTGATGTTTCATCAACTGAACTTCATCGCGCTTCAAGCCGACATACTGAGCTTCAACAGCGCATTAGCTTTGCTTCCTTGGAGGCAGGGCCAGACTCCGCGCTTGTGTGATACCCGTAAAGTTTGGTCGTTTGACTATGTTTTGCAGAGGGAGATTGGTGATAAGGATGGTGAATAATGAGGATGGTAAACATGATGGATGATCAAAGTGTCTGAAAGATAAGAAAGTGAAAGCTCATTGTTTCCCGAAAATTTGGGTTGAACCTGAAGCGCTGACTTTCCATTTCGATAACTCATAGCGAGCTCGACTGATGTCACCACCAATGATAGATACAACCCTCCAGTCAACTGATACAAATATGTAAAACCCATTCAAACCCACCGTTTGTAGATCATTGAAGTTTCGTTTTTTTTTCCGGGACAAAAGCCATTGTATCACATCTGAATTCATATCTCATTCCATTTCAATCCCATCATATCCCATTGTATCTGTATATTCCGTTTCAACATTATCACGATACAACGGGATGTAAGATGATGTAAGCAACAGTATCCCATTGTATATCTCATTTCTATGATGTTCCGACGATCCTGTTGCTTACATTCCATTGTATCCCGATAAACTGGTTGATATACCAATCCTGGTTTTGGTGGATTGAAGCCGCCTAAAACGGATGGCAAAACATCACCAGGTCACATGTCCATTCATTGGTTACCCTCCAGTAAATTAACATAGACCCTGGCAGATGGGGGTTGGAAGCTTAGTTTACACTAAACATGGCTTATTTTCAGGGTCTATGTTAATTTACCAGAGGCTAAATCATGTTAAATCTGTCACAAGTCCATATCTTTGGCTAAGTTTATCCCCATATCCATCCCATCATCTCCTAGGATTATGTCAGACCGAGCCCTGGAATGATGCTTTGAAGGGGAAACAATGCGGAAATCATCCTCAAATGGCCCAACATTTCAGATGAGTGAAATATTATAATTTAATATAATTTACCCAGCCCTCTGCTAAATTTTCACGTAGACGAAGATCACCCATTTTGAGTGGAAACCAATCTTCCAAGCTTGTCGAATGCCGTCGACTCGGTCGAATTTCCAGGGTAACCCTTCAGTTTCCCTCCCAGTCCATGGTTGCTTAACATTCCGATGGACCCATGGAACTGAGAAGAGCGAAATCGTTGGGATACTTCATAGAAACTGATGATTGCATCAGTTTGTTTTAAATATTCATATAGTCTAGAATGATTGGATATGATACTTAAAATCCAAAAAATCTGCAATCATTGGTCATGGAATGCACATCCAATATATGTGTTCTTTCACAATCTTTTACGTATTGGGGTTTAATAGTCTAGAATAACGGTACTGTATAATTTGTGCTGTTCTCACATGGACCCAGATACTCTCCAGTGAAAATCATCGAAGTCAATATGAAATTGTTCAGCAAGCCATGTTTAAGGACACCGTATGGTATATTCCCATTGTATGCCAAGCAATTATATATATATACATCAGAATTATATCACCATGAAGTATTACTATCAACTTGTTTGCTATATATAGTATATGTCCATATATGTCCATTATATTCCCTCAAATTATATTCCCATGAACACCACCGGGAAAGCCATGAAAATCCATTATCCTTAGTTAGTGGGATTCCATTAAACATTAAAATAAATTAAAATGACAAAATAGCTATGGCTTGATAATTCTCCATGGAAATCCCATTAATCTTTAGTAACCACCATTGTATCACCATTATATTCCCATTATATCATCATTATATATATACATTGCCAGCATATCTGGTTCCATTCCCATTTCATACCATTGGATAGGTATGGCTAAAATGTCTTGGGGAAAGCTGTTGCTTATATATATATATTATACAACACACTACATTTTCTTTATATATATTTATCATGATATATCATCATTTTCCCATTAATGAATCCACATTAGGTATACCTCCATTAGTTATATATACAGTATATATATATATATCATTATATATATATATATATATATCATGAATTTCCTGTGCTATTTCCATTGTAATCCCCTTTTTTTAACCAACGTTATAAAGTCACCATGGAAATCCCACGAGGTCCGCCTTGGATCTTCACTCAAATACGGCCTCCTTGACCGCGTCGTCCTTGCGGCTGGATGGGATCAGCTTCGGCGCCTCGGTTGAAAAAAACGGTACACCAATTACCGTGTACCCAATTTTGGTAATATAACTATATAATGGGATTATAATGGTGATACAACGGTATTTTATAGAATGGTGATTAAATTGTACCCAATATACTGGCAATATAATGGTGATATAATGGGAATATAATTATAGAATGGCATTATGTTAAGTTATAACGAAGTGGTTTTAATTTGGTGGTTATACACAATAATATGTACAATGGCATTACCATCTGGTTATTTAATGGCATTACCATTGCATTACCATCTGGTTATTTGTTACATAGCCATGGAAAGATCCACCCATTTTTAATAGGTAAGCCCAGGTAAACCATCTATAGATGGGCCATTTTCCATGGCTATGTTAAATAACCAGATGGTAAGTGGTTTTACACGGTAATATATACTTGTATTGATTGGAGATTCAATCGGTGTAATCACCACCAGCTGGGATTATACTAATCGGTGTGATACCCAATTGTATTACTGGGAGATTCATTCGTCATTAATATGAACTAGTGATCAATAGATGACTAATGGATATATTAGTGGATATAAGGAATATATTAGTGGATATAAGGAACATTTTTTAATGAATTAGTAGTTAATTAGTTAATATAATTGATATTCCACGTTTCATGGGATATTAATATATTGGTATTCATGAATTTTGATGGATATTCATGGGTGACGAAAACTACACCAATCAGTTGAGATTGGTAACCAATCAGTAGGGATTGCACCAATGAATCTTAGTTACCCTCTGTTAAACTGGGATTATAGTGGTATAACCATAGGAAAACCAGAGGAACATGGAGGTTTATCCTCTGGTAATTTAATGTAACTATGGAAAAATCCAGCATTTTTTAAGTTCGGTAAGTCCACTATTTCGACTGGGCCATGGTTTCAATAGCTATTTGCAGCAGCAAAATCCCAGGTCCCATGTGGTCAACCCAATGCCATCTTACGGGAGTGCGACGTAATACATTGTGATATAATACATTTATTATACATACATTATATATATATAATAATAAATATAATAGTATGGTATGATATATGGTATATGGTATGATATATGGTATATGGTATGATATATGGTATATAATAATATAATAGTATGATATATGGTATATAATATTATATATATACAGTATTTGGGTAAATTTCATCACGACCTCACTGGTCTCCCGAGCCCTGGAATAATGGTTAGTATTGAATATCATCCCCAAATGGCCCAACAATTCAGGTTAGTGAAATATCACAATTTACCCAGATAATATATATAATAATATACCCTCTGGTTATTTAACTTAGCCATGGTATGGATGGCCCATAGAAATAGATGGTAATAAAAAGTGGATGGATCTTTCCATGGCTATGTTAAATAACCAGATGGTACATTGGGTACACATATGTATATCATAATACGGTGGATGGAGGAAATCCTGCACCAGTTGATAGGTGGTAAATCCACTATTTTTAGGGTTTCAACCATCCTTTTGGTGGTGCAGGATTGCTTCCATCCACTGTATGTATATCATAATATGTATCATGATTGATGGCTCATCCATCATGCCATAGAAAAACATGGGTATAGAATTACATTGTTGATAATATATATGACCATATTGGTATTGCTCAAAAAATTGGCCTATAACAAGTCATACCATAAGTAGATAGGGTATACGATGGTGTATTTCTATTGTGTATATCCCCATGCTGGTATTGTGTAAAAACCCACCGTTTGCATGACTGGGAATGGGACATCGGCATTGGGATAAAACGAGTTTCAACGGGATGATGGTTACATGAACTGTTTTTGGTGTAGTGAACTATCCGGCCTGGTAAACGTTTACTGCGTATGCGAGCTGGAAAGATCCACCCATCTTTAAGTTTGGTAAATCAACTATTTCTATGTGCCATTTTCAATAGCTATGTTAAACTCCCAGAGAGTAATTATCATAGGGTATTGTAATGCCCAGAATATAGTTCACTGTCGTAGCCGAGTTTGTGATGTTTGATCAAAAAGTATGCCATGAATCATAGGAATAATAGGAAATTCTGGTATGGTATGGGGGATAATGGATATAATGATTACATGTATGTTTTGACTTGATAATGGATTTCATGATTCTATCAGCTTGATGTATGGATTCCATTGGGATGTTAAAATTGAAAGAGACGTGGACAGTAATTCACTATAAGTGAATATGGATGGATATGGCATATGGTTGGCATGTTTGGGGATTTACTTGCCCATACCGGGAGTATAATAAGATATACTCATTATAATGAAATACCACCAATGGTTTCTTCCCTGATATCACGACTTGATTACACCTGAGAAAAGAATGGAGTTCATTGAATATAATACAATGATGGTACAAGGATGGTTTCATTATCATGCGCTAGCCCAATCTACTGTATCCCAATGTTTTCTTCGGATAAGACAAACTGCACCCAGGGAAAGAGGCCCTGGGAAGTGTCGATCCTGCTGAACAAAAGAACGCATCAGTTTTGGCCGAAGATCATCATGAGCGTGTTATGAGTGAGAGCATGAATTTATTTCTTTGAATTGTGGTTTTCCTCTAACTCTGGCCTTATCCAGAAGATGCACAGTTTAAAAAAACATCCGTGTAGTCCCAAAGCGAGGCGCCCATGATGAAGATTTTGTTCGAAGGTCAGCCGTTGAATTCCATTTAAATCCTCAAAATGCCTGCAGGTTCCAGGTCTTTCCCAGTTACAGCCGTTGGTTTCCAAGCGCATCCAACAGCTCGATATATCCCCCGGAAATCCAACACAGTTCGATACGTGGCCTAGTTTTGTTTACCAACTTACCTACTGTATCCTGGCTTGGCTGAAGATGTTGTGAATATTTTCCCAATGGACAATCAACTACTTGGGGAATCAAAAAGGGGCGGGCCCCTTCCAGCTTCAATAGCAAGACCCACTTGGAGGTCATAAGCGGGTGTTTTCAGCATAGTTGTAAGTTTTAGGAGTTTTAGGTGTTAATGTTGGTAAAATAATTTCATGAACCATCCCCTGGTCATCAGCATTTTTATAGGTTCTATGCAGAAACCATTCCCATGGTGACCTTGTTTTGCCCACGATGGTGGAAATCCCCATTGGAGGCGTAAAGAGCTGCCACTTATTAGTGGCTGGCAACTTCTTACACCTATGTATTCTTGAACTTCTAGAAGTACAATATAAATATCTTACAATAGATAAATATCTTACAATAATATAAATGTTTATCTTAAATATATCTTGCAATATCTTATATCCATAGTTTTTTTTTTAATAAATATATTGCTATATGTTATAAGATATTTAACGCCTTCTAAATGATATCCATAGTTTTTAGAGATTGTTATATAAGATGATATAAGATATTTAACTTTTCCTATATGATATCCATAATTATAGTTATGTCTTGTCCAACCGAAGATGTTCAAATCCCGGCATCGCCTCGCTTCGGCAGGTTCCGTCCAGCAGTCCTTGTGCTCGGCGCCATGGCCCCTGGGCCTTGTACTGACGGAGAGGGCGACGGTCTCGGCGACGGCCTTAACCAGTTGGAGTCGCAACATCGCTGCGTGGCTCACCTTGGAAGTTGGGACCGGTTAGGAAACCATGTTAATTATGCTTGATACCAGGGTTAGATGTTTGAAGCTACAAGTATTTTCTTAATTATAGTATAGCACCCCCTTTTTGGCCAGGATTTTTTGCCAGGATTAGTCAGTTCTCAATCTTTTATTGCCGTTAAAGTCATCAATTTTCACAGGCAATTTTCCAATACCGTAGCTCTATTAGTTTACTTGAGGCTAACCCATACATTACCAGCATTTCTGTTCCATCAAAGTGGGATATTTCTTTCATACGCTGACGCACAGGCCTCGTACCATTCTGGAATCCAGCCGATGGCTGGATAATCATCGAACTCAATGGGGTATTTTCCACCAAAGCCTGATAGATCTGATAGGAAATCAAAAGGCGTCACAACTGAAGTATTTGAACACTATTGACCTATTGACCACTGTTGGCAAATATATGGGGATCAATTATCATGGCAGTATATATTAATTTTAACCTTACAAAATGGGGATGTAACGTCGCATGGTAAGGTTTCCTGATTTTATTGCAGGTTTAGTGATATCCTGTTTTGTTTAAGCTTCGCAACTGGTAATGATGAAAACCTTCGTTGGTTAGGTGAGTTGAATGGCAGGATGTGTGCCGTTTCAAGTGGAATGATTAGTTGAGAGCGAAAAGGCCTTTGTCACATAGCATGACATAGCCCCATCATATGATGAATCATAAATTGTCCATAGAAATAACAGTGGTATCGCAAAATATGATACATATAACCAACCATCATGATAATTATCATCACGCAATATACAATATATCAATATATTTGTATATATATATAATGTATATAATATGCATATACGTCATAGCTTGCTGGAGTATGTACCATAAATACGACCTCAAAGTATCACCATTCATCAATGTGTACCATTTAAAAAAATGGGGCATATCCCCTTACATAGCCCTTACTTACATAGGCCTGAACAAAAATTGGTTTTTGACCTCCGATTTTTGTCGAAGCCTGCTACAGGACCTCTGCAACCACAGCATCCGGGTGGTGGTTGGCTCTGCAGATTTTGGGCAGGAGCTGGGCGTAACATGTTGGCCGCAGTAGAAACGTGGCTGTGACTTGTACTTTAGGTATGAGTCAGCTTTTCAGCCCGATGGCCTTGTCAATTTTAAGGAAATTAGACCCATGTTTGAAGTTGAATTTGACACTACCATACGCCAAAAAAAATGGGCTCGCATGCCGGAGCTCATGTTCTGGTGACCTTCAGTGGACTTATGGTCACCATGGTTTCCTCTCAAGAACTCGGACATCGAAGGAGCGACGACCTTTTGGGGATGAATTTAGCTTTGCATGCTGCTACTTCAGCCTCCCAATGGCAAGATGTACCTCAGAGTCCAAACAGTGAAAGGGGCTTGGAATGGCTTGGAGGGCGGCCCGGAGGGTTTCAAAAATTCCAACAGTTTCGTCGGGGAAACCTTGGATACTGTGGGTACTGTAACTATCGGAACTATCGTACTGAAAAATCTTTGGAAAGCTAGCATTGAAATCATTGAATCTTCGGAAAATTGGCACTTGAGGACCCCAACATTTGAAGATGTTGGGTGTTGGGCGTTGATTTTCCGTGAAGATTGCCATTCTGTGATTGTTTGTGGACAGACTCAGGTGCTCCATGTTGTCCATGTTGTTGATTACACCACTTATATTCTGTTGCATTCCGGTATATCCCAATTATGGATGGTTATTAGAAATACCTTTTACAATTCTTCTCTATCCAAAGTTGATTTGGGGATAATATCACAAGTTCACAATTCTCATTTTTAAGTCCCATTCAACGGTTATCGGTTATCGTATCACGTTGATCCCATTTTTTGAATCCCCGAATTATGATCCCACTCTCCCAAACATAATATATGTAATATATATATATGTATATATTCCTATACAGATTATATAGAGATCATAACAGTATATATATAATTAGTATAATTGACCCCCTGGTGTATATATATATATATGCCATATTCATCCATATTCGTTGTAATTATGTATGGAAATGGTATACTACCTATATTTACCAAAATCATAATGATTCTATATTTAGTCACCATAATTTATTGCGAATCAATTGCTACAGTCTTCAAAGACGCTTTGTACGCAAAAACATGTGTAAGAGACTAGGAAGAGAATAAAGAAGAAGAAGAATAAGAAGAACAACAAGACAAAAATGAACAGAAATTAGATTTGGTGGATGATGGTTTTGGATTTGAAATGTGGATATTCAAGAGTGGATTGAGAACCACCTCTGTTTTACACTAGATGTGATACAAAATGTTGCGTATACAATTACTAGATGCCACCCAGTGGCTGACGAAGTGAGACAGAGAGCAGGAAAGGTGGACAATATGATCAAGATTCTAAAGACAGGAAGGGTGTGAGAGTTTTAGATAATGACCACAAAGTGTATACGGAGTGCTCTACCTGCGACTCTTGTGAAGCGTGGAGATGTTTGAGAATTTAGTGATGAAGTATTCCAAGAATACCTGTGAAAAGCACAGAATAAAAAAGAAGGCCAACGTAGAGGCATGGATGGAGGATTTGTTTCAGCTATTTGGACATGAACGATAGAAAGATGACTACAAACTTCATTGCTCAAAGGATTGAGAATAAGTTGGGTCACAGGGTGGGCGCTTGTTAGCCATGGCGTTGTAATCATAATTTGTCGCGCCCGTGAGCGGCAATAAAGGCAAAGCATAATCGATGATGATGTGTGTATATATATACATATGTATAATATATATATGTTTACATGTTTGATAGAAATCACTTTGCAGTCAAAGCAGTTACATTGACAAATGCAAGAACTGAAGATTAAAACACATTGGTATGGATAATGCCAAAGAGGGACAAAGAGTTTTTTTTTCAGACCGTTGAGGTTGAAAAAGCGCCGGGAGGATACACTAGTTATTTTTGTTGCCCAGCACAATAACGGTATTTATCAATTGGATGCATGTTTGTTTCTGAACATGATATGGAATCACAACCGACATGTAGGGCTGGTGTAGTGAGGATCGATGTTTTGAGCGAGGACGCTGTAGTAATTCCAAAAAAGGACGAATCTAGGTGATGCAATTGCGGGAGCAAATTGAAGGGTGGCCAAGCAGGCGTAAGAGTAAGAAACCAAAAAAACGACAAAACCATATAAAGTGATGAGGAAGGAATGCAAATATACAGGACTATGTAGAGGTTATCCCGCCTTTTCCTCAACGTTTTACCAGAACCTTTAAGGATTGTTTATTCAAAAGAGCTGTAAATCATGACAAGAATGGGAAGGAAACAGAGTGCGGATTGCTTATATCTTAGAAATTATGCTCAGGAAATCATAAAGATGTGCATTCCGCAACCGGACAGACACCACATGAAGCAAGAAACACATTAGACATGTAATTAAATCCAAGGTACATATTTCAGCGCATACAAAGAGGCGAGGAGTGCACGATAAAGTAGAAAGGTGATAAGGATAAAATGACTAGAACGAAAATTGTTACTGAGAAGAACAAGCAAACTATTGGACCGGGACCAAGCTGTTGAAGCATCTTGTAAAAATGAATCACACATATTTTCAGGTTCGAATGGAATTTCAGTCATAGGCCATAGGCCAGTGAAATGATTCTGCATGGTTTGCTGAAAGTACAGACTCCCACATACAGTGAAAATACTTGTTGAGAATAAAGACACTATTTTGAATACCACATTAGATAATAATCTGACTTGGTACCAAGTTTTGAAAGCAACATATGGTTAATGAAAATATGCTTGAAACACAACTGTATAGTTCACTAGTGAAATGTTTTTCAAAATATTGATAATTACGCCGACAAGAAAAATAACATACACCATTACTGGACTGACATGGTTTCAGTTTAGTGAGTGCATACATGAGCTCAACTATGTGATGTGTTTTCAGGGCATGAGCCCCCATCGATTTTGCAACAAAAAACTCCTGCGACGCAGCAGTCGCAGAATTTATTGGCGTTGATTCATAAAGGTACCTTGAGAAGCGAAAGACAATCTAAGTCATAGAAGCTGAAAGATGGAAACATATCAAGAATTGGACGCAATGTTGGAAAATTCAACAATGATATCGAAATTAGTATTGAGGAGGATCTTCATGTCCCCCCCGGTAGGGATGTCAGGTGGAGCGGTGGAAGGTTTCTGATGTGATCTATGGTCGTTTGAAAAATAGGGTGGATATTCGTCAATAGTATATGGCAGTTCACGAAATCATCGAGTATTGCAACTCGAGTTTCAATTAGACAGGAGTCTGACACTTATTGAGTCCTGTCACTTCATCCGATTTTTGCACTGTTAAGCCTAGCTGTAACCCACTACCTTTGGATCCTTCTGCTTGCTCTCAAGTGGCTGTTACTGATGCTGTTCGGGACATGTTTTCAGGCCACTCGAGCTACAACTTCAACAGCCTCCAGTACGTCTGGACATCTCAGAGTCATCAAGTTCATGGTGGGTCCAAGGGGGTTGTCTCAACTTTTGCCAGTTCGGACTCAACATCAGACGACAGGTTGACGAACCAGTAGAGGCAACCAGAGGTCATCCTTGCCCTTAGGACACTGATCCTGGTGTTCGGCCAGGAAATGATGCAGGGTCAAGCAGTATTCTTTCATCAGTAGACATAGCTTTGTCCAGCATTTGAAGCTCAAGACTCTAAAAGTACTCAGATGTCCGTTATTTCGCGGTGGATGCCGGACATGCCATCCATTGAGGTCCCAGCAGTTCGAGTTCGAGTGGCCGGCTCATTTTGATTTGACCTTTCGCAGTTCTGGGGATGTTTTTCATCCGGTAATCGCTGACTTCCAGTGCCCTTGAAGGAGAGGACAAATGTCCAAGCAGCATTTTTCAACAGCATCACGTAGTGCCCCAAATCGGAAGATGAATTTCTCGCATTTTGACATTTGGACCTTGTGGGGTATGGATTTCGTCGCAGATCACAAAGCATTTACACCAGCCTAGGTGCCATGACATACGGGCAAGCTCTGTCACGAGGAGGCGGGGGCGAAACTTGTTTTGAATGTTCCGTTGCTCTCCTTCAACTTGCACAGTTGGATCCTCCGTTTCAAAAGTCCAAAGTGGAGGATTTCTGGATCTCAAAGAACTTGTGCTACAGGTGCTCGAGAAGATCTTAAACAGAGCCGGCTGGAATGCTCAGGAGGAACTGCAGAGCTTTCCAGCAAACCTCCATGGGCGAACCAATTTCGGATGTGAAGCAAATCTTGAGGAAAGAGCGTCAAACTTTAACTTAAATCAGAATTCAAAAACCATGAGGTCGGAACAAGGATCTGGATTCCTAAACTAAAAAGTTTGCGGTTTTTGTTTTTCAAGGCTTCTGGGATCAAACTTCCTTTAGCACAGATTTTTATTTCCGATGCTGGTGAGACGAGTTGCCTTGAAGATTTCATTTGGGATATTTTCAAAAGCCAACATGTGAATACGAACGTGCACTCTCAACAAGAGTATTATATTCTAGTTTCTAGATACGAGGTAACCTTTTCCGCTTAAAATAATCTAAGGCTTGGTTCCCTGCCGGACCTCAACCACGACCATCCACGCCCAGTGTTCCCTGCCGGACCTCAACTGCGAGTATCCACGCCAAGTGTTCCCTGCCGGACCTCATGTAGGAAGATATGGGACAAAGAAT
>Ga0126342_10006500_pt1 | contig 20733 bp, 20 predicted proteins | sample Cyp1metagenome_FD_92528 | JGI IMG/M metagenome (GOLD analysis project Ga0126342, IMG submission 92528) | Coral microbial communities from Lord Howe Island, Old Settlement Bay, Australia - Cyphastrea 1 metagenome | ecosystem: Host-associated > Invertebrates > Cnidaria > Coral ...
ACGCGGAGCCCGAGGGACGCCAGGGCGTACATCCGACCCCTTGGCAGTGCACATTGTCCCACGCCTGCCACGCAAATGAGTGAGTGAGTGAGTGAGTGAGTGAATGAGTGAGTGAGTCAGTGAGTGAGAGTGAGAGTGAGAGTGAGAGTGAGAGTGAGAGTGAGAGTGAGAGTGAGAGTGAGAGTGAGAGTGAGAGGGTGAGTGTGAGTGTGAGTGTGAGTGTGAGTGTGAGTGTGTGAGTGAGTGAGTGAGTGAGTGAGTGAGTGAGTGTGTGTGTGTGTGAGTGAGGTGAGTGAGGAGTGAGGAGGAGGACGGGCGGGCGAGGCGGCGGATACAGAACTAAAAACAAACACCCCACACGTCAATGTGGGGAACAACATGAATCACCTCTATTGAAGATCATTTCTGAACATTTCTGATATTTCTGATTCTTCAAACATTTCAAAGTCATTCTCCAGGCTGCCCAGAAACGAAGGGGGTCACCCCGTTCCGTCAGGAAAGCTCTCTCCAAGAGGCGATCTGCTGTCTGAGAATGGTAGTGTCTGGATGGTGCAGATTGGATGATTGGATGCCCCTGAATCCAAGAACCAACAGAAATTGATCAATTATATATCAATTATATTGGTCTCTTTGGGTAGGACAACAGTGAGACGACATTTCTTCAGGGTTACTCAGCAGAAAGACATGCAGACTTTGGAAGGCCACATGCTTTTCCAGGCAGCTTGGGCACTTCAGCTTCTTTGAAAGCAACACATAGCGACACGAATCAACTCCACACAAGTCCGTCATTGCTGTCATCACCAATTCGCCACAAAGTTTGGACCACGAACAACTCTTCCGAGCTTTTGGCTAGTTCTAAGCCAAACCGTATCATCGTGATCTAAACATACATGCTGTGAAATCTTGGAATAAAGCAACATGTCTGCATGTCTAGCATAGAAATTCATATCATGGACGTATATAAATATCGTAAAATCGAAAATCATAGAACTATCGAAAACTTGTAAAATATTGATCGAATCCATAGGTCTCCATGTGCAATGACGGAATTTCGCAAAGCCTCCGCTGCGGTTGAGACTGTTGAGAAGCTCATCGAAGAACTGCAGGGAGATGTGAAGCTGGCGGAGCAAGGTGAGTTGCCAGCTGAGTCGCACGCACGTTGGACAGAGGTGAGCTGAACATACCTTGGGAATCCTTGGGAAAACCATGGAAAATTCTGATCCCAATGGTTTTATCAGCTACAAGTTATATCATGTTATATCATAATAATATATAATAATTATATCACATATCATCATAGTTTATCATCCTTTTCTCCATTGTTTCATTTTTTTTTGTGGCGATATCTTGGTCTATCCACCATTTTGAAACAACGCCAGGTAGAGAAGCAATTCAACGAACTCTCCCCGGTAGCTGAGAAGATGCAACGCCGATGTGATGCTCGAAGTGAACTGGAAAAGTTGAAGGAGGAGTTGCGAGCTCTTCTACCTCCATGTTCGCCCGAAGAATGCATGAAAAAAGCGCAGGAACTGGTAGATGGCCAGGTTTCCGGTTTCGAATCAGTCCAAGAAATCCTTTCCAAAGCCTTGGATCTCGAAGCCACCGCAACTCGTTGGTGGTTTCAACGATTTTTTTGAAGATTTTCCATCTGAATCCCAGCTATTCCATGCTATTCCCTCATATTTCTGACTTGGCTCAACCTTCACCACCTCCAACCATACTCCCCAGCCATCCCCAGCCATACCTCAACCGCCCCAACCGCCTCCTTCAGGCAACGTATGGTGTGAAAATGGCCGAGAAGGTCCGTGAGTTGTTGCTGCGCCTGGCGAAGGCCCGGAGCTGCTTCGAGGCCCTGCGGCCTCAGCTGGAGCCCTTGGTGCGGCAGCTGGACCACCGGGCCGCGGCGTCGGAGGCGGAGCGCCACCGGCAACGGCAGGCGGAAGAGGAAGCGAAGGAACGGGAAGCGCAGGAAGCCGCCAGAAGCTGGAAGAAAAATGACGAAAATGGGATAAATTCCAATGAACATTCCAATGAACATCATGGGATTCGTATGGATTTGTCATGTTCTTTCGATCTTGATGCTTTTTTTCCATGTTTTTCTTCATTATATTTGGATGGGGATTTCGCCTGATAATTCTGGATTGACTTCAAAAAGTGGGGTATCAAACCGAATAAAACCAGTCATACTGCAGTGGGGATATCAAGGGAATATCGAGGGGATATCACGTGATAACATCAGAATGTGTACGTGGGTTTTGCGGGTGCCCCCTCCTTGGACAAATCCATTTAGATTTCCCGGATGGGATGGGTTGGTTCGGGATGGGGGTGGGTCAACAGTCCTCGGATTTCGCTCCCAATCTGGCACCAACCTAGTCTCAGGTTCGCAAAGCTGGGCTACTTTGGCTTGTGTTTGTCTATTGGGCTCCCAAATAGAGACAGGATGACATAGGCAATTTTATGCAATTTTAAAGTTGCAAAAACACTGCAAGTTCCCTGTACACTGTGGGCTATTTAGCATCTACGTATGTTTGACAATTTTCTTTGTCTGAATTCATCTCAAAAGCTCGGCCTTTCACTCTCAACTCACCTAAGGAAAGCCTCTTGAGGAACTGCTATCAGACAACCAGAGAAAGATGGATGCCCAACGAGCAATGGAAGAAGCTGCCCGGCTCAAACGAGAGGAAGAACTGCGACAGGAACAGGAGAAAGAAGCTGCCAGATTGGCCGTTGAAGATGCCTTGCTGCGAATGGAAAAAGAGTCAGATGTCAAGATCTCAAAGCTTGGGGCCAATGCTGCCTGTGCAGAGGCTTTGTCATCGATGTTGGCAGCTTCAATGGGAGTTTATCGAGGCATCATCGAAGGTCTTGAGAATATGGTCACTTCCATTGCCGCGGAACCAGCAGACGTCCGCTTGCGACTGATCCGAATCCGAAACGAAGGCTTTCAGGAACGCCTTGGGCGCCAGCCCGGTGTTTGGCTGTTCCTGCGAGCACTGGGATTTCAGGCCATGAGCCGGGAGGATTTGCCGACAGATATGGTTGCAATGCTCAACTTGTCATCCAGCCCCCCGCAGGAGCGTTTCTTGCTACTTCAGGAGCCTGATATGATGAATGCCTATGAAGAGTGGACTCAATGGCACAAACGATTGCTGACAGTTGGGCATTTTCTGCAAGAGCTTGGGAAACTGACCTTTCAACGAATTGCACATTTGGGTCGGCGTGGTGATGATGTTGCGGCCAGTGAAGTCTTATCGGCCAAAGAGCTACTGTCTGGCTGGGAGAATGCCATTTCGAGCTGAAAAGAGAGCTGGATGGATATCACACTGGGAGGGAGGAAGAACCTGCTTATGTAAGCAAAGAGAGCGAGCATGATATGCAAAGGGATGTGAATTCACACTTCTTCGCATTTGTGAAATCCACGGGCAAAATTGCTATGGTGGTCAATTTGTACCATATAGAAATCTCAGACCACCAATGCATGGAAGATGGAGGTACCAAGCATCACAGGACTCCTGCAACATAATCTTTACAGGCACCATGTGACAAGCATGGCGGTGTTACGAGCCCCATGATTGTCAATTGCCTAGGCGAAGCACCCCAGTGCGGACCGTGGCCAGCGAACTTCTGCGCATGCGAACGCAGTGAAAAAATAGTGGTCCTCTTGGCCGCTGAGTCAATAACCTGTTCGAATCGTCAAAACATGTCAAATCTTCAAAACGGATGTCAACACGCAGCTGTTCAGCACATTTTCAGCACAAGAAGTGCTGAAGTATTGTAGGGATATACAACTGATTACTCGTACCAGATTTCAACTTGTGACTTGCGTTGCCGTGTAGATAGGTCATTGAAATTCGAGACAAATTATTTTCAGCAAAGGATTACCTTAAATATGGGGGAGATGGTCTAGGAGTCTAGATAAAACTAAACACATTTCTATCGTTACTCTGAATATCTCTGAATCAGGATCTAAAAAGATGCAAACGCTTGGCTTCAAATTGTTGCTCAGTAGCAATGGAACATTGGACCGAGAGCGTCAAGGTGCAACTGGCTCGCATTCTGGCTCTGACAACAGCATTTTTTGGTGTGTCTGAAAATGGGCTGTAACCCAGTCAATGGCAACTTTAATGAACATGTTCACTATCCAATTGTGTTTTTTTTGGTACCCTAGTTTCTGGCAAACTCGTAAAGGCAAAAGATTACTTGAAATGATACAAACCAACTACTGTACCAGCTACTCCAAACAAATGACTGCAACATGTCCCAAATGATCCTTGCTGTTTCAGGTGGAGGAACAAAATCTGCAAGAATATCTTTGCGGCGGACTCAGATCAGTAGCCTGTTTTTCAGACATTGCGGTGGTGCCTCCTCCAAGCACATGCTCAGGTCAGAAGCAGCATACCGTCGTTCTGCAAGGTGCTGTGCAAACTCTGAAACACACACTAGTGTCGGAGTCTCAGAGAGTGAAAGAAATGTGTCTGAAAATGTGGAATTTCATATATTTTAAATTATTTTAATATGATTGCGTACCCCAAATGGCTATTTTAGAAGAGACCATCAGGAATTGCTATTGGGGGGGTTCCTGCAGATTTGCCATGACACCAATCGTCTATTGCTGCAAGGCCTGTCCCCACAACGAATGGTGGTGATGGTTACGTGCACTTCGGTGACATGCTCACACTGCGAAGTGTGGGGAAGCTCAAGAACCGCAGATGCACCAGACTGGACAAGGGGAGCTGTCCAAAAACTGCATTTTGGGGTGCTTCATTCTTGGACCATGACAGAGGCCGCATTCTTTTGGTGGGCCAAATGGCTGGTTTGAATTGGCTATCCCATTCCATCTTCTGGTTGATCATGAGTTTCCCCATTGACTAGCAGCTAGCATTGAATTGGGATATACCAATGTGGTCACCCTTGATGTTCTGACAGGCTTGCACACGTGGTTTGTTACAAGTCGACGCAGCAGAAACCACGGCGCCTTGCTTTTGACATGAATTGGACGCCTGGACGCCTTGGGTGTGAAGGGAAAAACATCAACGGAAGATTGGGAATATAGGGAATATGGAGGTTTCCATAGTCATGGAGGTACCCCAATAGCTGGATGGTTTATAACGGAAAATCCCAAACAAAAATGGATGATTTAGGGGTACCCCCATTTCAGGACACCTCCATATGGAGATATAACATGATACCAACCAGCCATTTTCAGCCAGGGATGTTGGATGATTCATTGCGCCAGCAGGGTGGTCCTCAGTATCACGCACATTGATTGGGATATTCAATGGGGATAAATGGGGATATGACCTGACAAACGGATTTTTACCATGGGGATATCATAGGGATTATATATATAATGTAACACCCACACAAGGCCATAATTGGGATACAATGGAGATAACATAGTATCGCACAAGGCGGTGGCAGAAGTTTCAAAAATCGGAAACCTGTAGGAGAGGTTTGTTGTTGCGATGCATGGATGTCAGAGCGAACCCACTGATGGACCGAAAGGTGGCTGGAGTTGTGCTTTTTGGAGTGGTTGCAGTGGTCACCGGATGCACAACTGCTTGGTGTAGTGTAGTGTGGTTGTAGTGTAATGTAAATGTAGTTGTAGTTGTAGTTGTAGTTGTAAAGTAGTGTAGTTGGAGTTGGAGTTGGAGTTGGAGTTGGAGTTGGAGTGTAGTGTCGTGTTGTTGTAGTTGTAGTGGTAGTGGTAGTTGCAGTTGTAGTTGTAGTTGTAAAGTAGGTTCAACGTCCAAAAGTGGTTCGCATGTGGTGTGTTTCGCGGATTTTGACTGGCTAGTGTGCTCCCCGCCACAACGGCGTGCACTTTTTCGACATCTCAACGTCAAAAAACGGCCCAGACATGTGGTGTTTTTGTGTGTTTTTAACATTGTCACGTCGAAATGTGTTTCGCGCCACAGCTGCGTGCACTTTTTCCACACCTCAACGTCCAAAAGTGTTCGGACATGTTCGGACAATGAGGCCTTTTTTGCATTTTGACTTATAAATCTGCTTCGCGCGACAACGGCGTGCAATTTTTCATTTCCAATCTTCCCACATGGCTCCGCACCCGCCGCTTTAGCGAGCCTACTTTTCGACCCTCCGGGGTCACAAAACATTGGAAAAACGCAGTGCCTCGCGACTTTTCTATCTTCTTATCCTTTTCATGCACCTTGATCTTCTGTCTACTGACTCTTTCTCTTCTGTCTCTTTCTCTTCTCTGACTGCTCTCACCACTCTTGTTGCATCTGTCCATAAGTCGGAAGTTTGACTTCTAAACTTCCTCCGATTATGGGGATATATCATATATGGGGGATATAACCAACTTGATATGACTTGGGGTTGTCGAGACGGGACCCCAATTATGGTCTTAAAGCAAAGGGACACATGATGGTGAACCTTGGAACTGGAGATTTCGCATGAATTTTGATCGATCACCTCGAAAAAACCATAGAACGTATGGACATGTTGAAGACTTTCCAAGGTGAGCGCTGGATCAACAGAGGCCTGGCTTCCAATTGGAGATATTCCAGGATGCTCTCAATCCAAATCCTTGGATTTGTGCCATGTTGCAGGCCATTGGTTACGGATTGTCCACAGGGAGTGTGATCACATCCTGTCCCAGGACAGAAAAGATCATGCTGGATGTGCTACCAAGTCCCGGAAATAGATGTTCCATGATTTTCCTAATTCCATCAAGATTCAACACCCCAAGTATGGGAACCCAAATGAAAAGCAATCCAATAGTAAATCAATGCTTAACTTTCGGGGGATGGGATTTTCATTGGTACTTCATGTTTCAGTGAAACATCGATGTGGCACCTGTGGGTGTGATTGAAAATGGGGACACATGGCCGTTTGGATGGTACGGTATACCCTTCCAAACGGCCATTGTTCATAGGGAAAATATGGGAAAAACCAACCAATTTTTGTGATTTTCCCCTATTTTCCCCACATTTTCAGATTAACCAATGTCATGACCAGGACCAATCTCACGGTTTGTCGTGTTGACGACAACGATCGCTTCGGGCGGGATGATCGGCTCCACTTCGATCAGCTCATCCGACTTGGGAGCGCGGGGGGAGCTGGTGAAGTACATATTTTCTTTTGGCAAATGGAGGTTTATTGGGGAATAAACATATATAACTTATATAACCATAACGAAATCATCACCACATCATCACTAAATCATCAACATGATCAAGAAATCATCATTAAATCATCTCGAAAACATCACGAAATCATTGCGAAATCATCGTGAAATCATGACTAAACCATCAGTAAATCACTACTAAATCGTCACGAATCATCAATCACACAATCATCACGAAATCCATCACGAAATCATAACTAAATCATCACGAAATCATGACTAAATCATCACTAAGGTAAATCCATATCCAGTAGTGTAGTATCCCCAAATTTACTAGAAATATGCGATTTCTTAACGCCTTTTCTAGCCATTCTGAATTCGAGGTTTATTTTGTTGGGTTTGCTGCAGACGTTTGGCGGATCAACAAATCCTCAGCAGGACTCACGAGGGTTTGCATGAGCGTCCTCACTACCTCTTCGCAAGCGCGAACCCCAGTCTTAGAGCCAGGTAGTTGTTCTGGGTTGAGGTGTCTGCCTGAAGTTTCGGTTTAGGTGGGTGACTTCTCACCTTTGTATACCGCGTATGGAATGAGTCGTAGACAGGAACTGGTTTTGAAATGTTATGCATCAATGCATAGAGTATAGCATTGACCTATTGAGGTGGAAACTCCAAAGACGAGGCGCAACTCTGACACGGACTTCTCGAAAAATAGGATACCGCAAATATTGAAAGTGGTTAATAATATTTATGATATTTTCATCATTTTGAAGATGACATTGGTATACAATTAACTGTTTGTGGTTGACAATGGCCACTTTACCTCCATGATTCTGGTTGATCATCATTTCAACATTCGTGCTTCATGTCCCATAAAATTGTTTTAAAACCATGTAAATCCACGCGATTTGCGGAGAATCCCAACTGGTTTGTCACGCGATGAGGAGCCACAACTCTGCGTTTGCCCGCGAGCTGCTTCTGGATCGTCCAGCTGGCTTCGTTTTGTGTCCCCCTGGGGGGTAATCTATGAGAATCCCAAAATCATAAGGTGAATTGATGTGGGACAGTTGATCTAGGGATATCTAGGGCGTTTCCCTTGGTAGATTTGGGGAACTCAAGAAATTGGTCCTTGGATGTCCTTGGATGTCCTTGGTCAGGCATTGGCGCCTTCGCCCAATCCGTACGCAAAGTGACTCCAGGCGACTGGTTGGAGCCCATCGACTGTGGGGTTATCCTTCATTTTAGTTGTTTTAACGTGGAGTTTTCCTGAAATTGGGGTACCAGAATGGATGGTTAAACATGGAAAATCCATGGGACATTCCCAAACAACAAATGGATGATTTGGAGCAACCTCCCATTTTGGGAAAAGCGACTGTACCAGGTCTCCGGAGGAGGAGGATGACAGGGTGAAGCTTGGAGATTCGATCTGTTTGGCGTGCCCGGCTCTTTTGCATCGGCTCACTGGTCATGTTAGATGTTCAAGTCCGGCTCAGTTCACAGAGAAACTCTGGGAGAAACCTGGGGTCAATTCAGATCTGGCACTCACTTCACACTTTTCGGCCCAGGGCAAGAAGGTTCAGAAACTTAGTCGATGCTAGAGTCTAGAGATGATATTACTAGCACCGAAGTCTTTTCCTGACCTCAGATCTGTGTGTATTTACCAAGCAGTGCCCATCTCTAGAAAGATCTTTGGGTCTTTGGATGCTTTGCAGACGATCCCCAACAGCTCAATCCGCAAGTCTGTCACTGGAATCTTCCCCTGGCCATGGCCCTTCCTGCGTGGACTGCGATTCTGAACCTTGGATGAAGCACTTCAGAATCTCTCGGACCTGCCGTGCCGCATGTGCGCGTCCCCAAGGACAGCAATCCTGGCGTTCCAAGCAACAGGACAGACCGGCAAAGCTGAATTTGGATCAAATATAAGATAGGTATTGTCCAGAAATTGAGATGAGATCACCCAAATCCTTCAAAATCATCCCATTCAGTAAATTCAGCACAGGAAAGAGCAGGAAGCCACGGTTTGGGACCCCAAGTTAGTGGCACAGCGGCAGAGCTCAGGAGTGTCGGGAGCATTGTCCCTGCCTGTTTATCAAAGCCTCGACTGGCTGGTGCTCGCCATCCGGTGAAGACCTTAGTCTGATGAGGATCAAGGGTCATCATGAGTGGAGCAAGGCTGTTGGGAAGATTTCGTGTCGAAGCATCAGAGGTACTGTATGTCTACAAAATCCATCGAGTTCCTAGTAACTTAGTATGTGAGAAATTAGCATCCGCCAACGCGGATCTAGTGGAATTCAGTGGCAAGAAAGCAGTGGAACCCATTAGAATCAGGCCACAAAGCATTGGAACTAGCATCTAATTAGCATCTCGATTCTGAGGCAACACGTCGTGGGGCCTTCTTTAGAGGCAGGGCTGGCAGGGCCGGCAGGGCGGGCAGCCGGCATGGCCTAGCTGGTTTCTCAGTCAGGGGAGAGCTGGATGGTGAGACAGTCAGGCCTCGGCAGCATCAGCGCCATCTTCCAATCATTTGGAGACTTTGAAGCACCTCAGCTGCAGTTCTTGGAGTGACCAGACTTTGACGTGAGAACAGCTGCGGATTTTGTGTTGAAGATGCGAGGCAGTACGCCCCACGTGTTCAAGATGCATCCTTCTGCTCCTCAACAGAAGGCCTGAGAAAGTTGCAAAACCTGGCTGAGTCATGAGCCATGAGCTTTTCCATTTATTTTGCGGAATGCTAAATTGAACGCTTGTTGTTGGTTAAACCACTCAGTTGCAGTAAAAGTCTGGCAAATACCCGTAGCCGCCCATAGCTCCACCATTGAGCAGGTGGTATCGTAGCCTATGTGCTCGCTCTAGGCCCTCGATGTGGGCTGTTTGGTCAAAGCTCAAGGCCTTTAGCGGCAGATGGCGCAGCATTCTCAGACGGCCTTGATGGTTCCCCACTTTGAGCCCGTGCAGATGTGCAGACCTGAGGCACTCTATGATGATCTTCGCCTTACGCTGCTCAAAGTTGGCCAAGACCAAATTCCGGCAATGAACTTCAACCGGAAGCTTGGACGTGGAATTGATGGAGCTAAACATATTTTTGCAAAGGAACAAGAGAAGCAGATGGGTGTGTCTGAAAATGGATGATTTCAGCCCCGAATTGCAATTTTGCTAGGGAAAGCCGGGAAAGCGACAATCCTCAACTATGGGACTTTGGGGTACCCTATTTCAGACAATCCCAGATACTGTAGCCGCCAGCCAGTCTGAAAGTCTGCTCCGCCCGCGCGGTACGGCTGCCAGGGTGAATTGTGGTTCACATGATGCAACCTCCTGTGCAGACTGTGTGGAAGGCAGGACCTTCTTGGAGCTTCCCCTGGAATAGGGAGCTGCGGCTGCCGACGCCAGGTGATTCTTCCGAAGGAGAGGGCTGCAGTGGTGATTGCTCGTGGTACAACGGCCAATGCAGAGCCAGTAAGGAAACGCGGCTGCATTGGAAGATTTTCTGTGATTTCTCGAAACAACCCATTGGGGGTCAGAACTGTTCAAAGCAGGGGAGCTATTCACAGCGCAAAAAATCAGACGCACATGTCAAAGAATGGTTTCAGTAGGCCTTGACTGAAAGCTGAGACATGCGGATTTACGGTCTCGCCCTGGCAAAAGAACCCCCCACCAGTGTAAGTATAAATCATTTATTCATTAAGTCCTCGCAGATGTTGTTCTCAGCTTCAGTAGTTGCTAAGCACTCGCAGCATCCAGCAGAAACAACATGAAGATCATGAAGCAAACATCAAACCCAGTTTGGCCTTGTTGGCCGATTTCGCTTGGGTGGAACATTGGCGTTTGGCGTTTGGTTGGCAGAGTTTGCTTAGTTTCTCGATGTTTCTCGCCATCAGGACGTTCCTTGGGTGGATTGTGGAGGGCATCAAGCTCACCATTGTTCCGAGTGCCCTCAAGGACATGGATCTTCCTGGTGCAACGGAGAATGTCTCTGGACTCTCAGCAGCTAAGATTGGGATGCGGCCTGAAATCCAGGAGAAAGTTTAGAATTGTTTATAGGCATGCTCCTGTTTCTGGGGATTGACAACTTTGGAGTTCGTATATATATATATTACTCGCGGAGTAGCCGATCTGGTTGAAATTTCCGCTTGCCACCTTTCTTTCTCTTCGTGCCATCAAGCATTTCAATGAGCTCAACCTTGGAATTGTTTGATGAATGTTGCGACCAAGGAGGCAGGGATCTTGCATCAAGAAGCAGGTACCGCCAAGACGCTCCAAAGCCGCTGGGAGGCCCAGTGAAAACAGCGGCTCGAACTGTGCAAAGTGCTAATATGAGGGCATTCCTCCAGAAAACAGCATCCTGTCAGCCACTACAGAGTAGCTGACAATTCAAGTAGAAGTGTAATGTCCAGTGCAACCCCCTCCTCCAAATATCCATTTCATATGTGCCCTTGAACTCAATCAAACATGATGAAAACCGGATGTATGGAGCTTATTTTCATCATTTTTCATCGATTCGTGGCCCAGGAAGTTGAAACAGTGAACTGCGGCCACCATCGAGCAGGGGATTGCTCAGCATGCCCGCAGGGCCATGGAGCCGAGTGGTGCAATGGCGACTGCATGTGGCAGCCTGACGATGAAGGGAGCGCCATGATACCGGGGACATACCGAGTTCTACCATGTTCTACCGCCCTGGTTGATTGGGGAATTTTTCATAATTTGTCTGTTGAATTTCTGTTGGGACCTGTGAGCCGACCTAATTGGGAGTATGGAATCATGATGAATCATGATAAGCCATAATAGTAAGGACGGGGCTACCTTCAATGGCTCAATGGCTCGCTATGTTCAAGGCGCCTTTTGGTTGATGATTATTTAAGGGGCTATGCGGCTGTGCTATCCAATATGTTCGGATTATCACCGAACACTGCTCAAGAGGTGAAATTGCACTAAAAATGGTGGGATGAATCAATCATCATGGGGATTTAATGGGACAACTTTCCACACCATGATTTGGGTCTGTCTGAAAATGATGCGTTTACCCCCAAAACGGATACTGTACTGTGATAGAAGGAATGATGACAAACCACCTGATTTAGGGTACCATTTTTAGGCACACCCAATTGATGAATGTTGACCCCTGGTTGGTTTCAGTCTATTGATTTGAGCAAACTGATGCAAATTCTGGGATTCTATGGGAGTTTTAAAGGAGCCAATCATCATCACCCAAGCCTCGGGGGTTGACCAGATCGGAAGCTGGTCAGCTAGGCATCAAGATGCTTGTGTTCTGAAATCCAACGCCCGATCTGTTCCCTGGCTGCATCTCAGCCTTTCATCAAAAAATTGGGCCACGATGCAGCAGCGTCCGTGTATGGTTTAGATATCCACCTCACTTGACGGCCTTTGTTTGCTTGCAAACTGTGTGATACACAGTTGTATGATATTGTCTGATATTGTATACATGTCATATTAATGGTATACTATATAATATTGGATAATGTGTAATATTAAGGTCATTACTATTATAATATATTGTACATATATATATATATATGTATATATATATATTATATATATACAATATATATATATATACATACTGGTCATTACTAGTCCATTGGATGGTCCGTTGGCTGGCGTGGATTTGGCCCCCACGTTGCCTTAGTTAGGTGAGTTGTGGTGCCCATACGGCCCCAGACTGCTCGAAATGTCCGCAGGGCAATGGTCCGCTGGCCCAGTTGTGGTGCCCTTTTTTTCGGTCTCAAAATTGTGAAGCCCAAAAACAGTGGCCACTCCGGTTGAACCAAGTTCTGGGGATTTCTGGGGTGCTTTTTTGCTTTTGAGATGTTTTGAGTTGAGGCTCACCATTTTGGGACACTTGAAGCTTTCACAGTTAAAAAAAATGCGAGCGCGAAGCAGCTTGTTTGTCACTGCCTTTGGGCAAATCTCTCAGGTGAGCAGTGGTGCCACGGTGAGTGCACTTGGAAGAATGGTACCTGTGTAGAAAAAGACCAGAAACATGGTTCCCGATGAGTAGATGATGCGGCGATGCGTCGATGGGCTGCTTTGAAGCTGCTTTGGCAGCAACGGACTTCTCGACATCTTAGCTCTAGCACTGTTGCAAGACTGCACAGCGGAAAAAGGCAATGGCAGCTGGCAATTTTCGGCTGGACTCGGGGATTTTTTCCGTTGGAAAGCTGCCATGGGGCTGTCCCGAACCAGGAAAGTGTAGCGACTGGTTTTGAGTTGCAGCTGGGAACTTGGACACGAGTTCGCCGGCCTCCTGTTGATGGAGTTGTGCTCGGTTGTGCTACATCTGCTGAGGACTAATTCAGCAGCCAATATATGCCAGTATCAAATTATTTTTCAAGTGATTCCTCTTTCCAACACTCAAGGTCCAATACAGTGGTTGTGATGACAAGCTATGGCAATGAGTGCCTCAGACAGCAGAATATGCAGTGTGCTCCAAAAAAGTCAGTGAAGAGCGACGATGGATTTCATGGAAGGTACAAAGTCTTCGCGGCCAAGGGTCACATACCTGGAGGTAGCTTGGTTTGATTTGCGATCAGTGGAATTTCATGGAATTGACCCGCGATCAATGCTCCCTGGAATGCGATGAGCGCTTTTCTTTTGAGGTCAAGCGGACAGAGGTAGAAGCTTCGAGTGGTCTGGGTCCTTGTGCCCTCTTTCATCAGTTTCATATAGGTATGGGCCCGGCATGGGTCAATATTGGGTACCCCAATCATTGGATGGTTAATACATGTTATTTAATACCAAAAACGGACTAAAATCATCTAAAATCATCTAAAATCATCTAAAATCATCTAAAATCATCTAAAATCTGCAGTCCCCCAGGTCTTTAATTTTGACCCATAGCCAGTCCCAGTTTTTCCTTCAGTTGCGGTGATACCGTGGCCCAGGGCATTTGTGGACGACCGCTGGTCCGATCAGGTGATTGTTGCCGCCAAGGCACGGATGTTCTGCAACGTTGTGCTGTGCCTCGACTGCCATGGGCTTCGCAAATTGGACAGGAAAAGAATGGGCTGGAGATCACGAATGGAGGCAGCTTTTTCAGCAGCCCTTTTGAACAGAACAGGATGCTTCTGAATGATTTCATGCATTTTCAAGGATGTCTTGAGTGTGCCAGCGAGCTTCTGGAGGTTCAGTCTACAAGGTTGACCCTGCAAAGGTCTCAGCTTACACAACCAATTGTCCATTTTAAAGGATTCTTTATACAGTTTGTGTGGACTGCCAGATGTGGCAGAGCCTGTGAGGTTGCCATGTTGAAGGACCCATTGCCCTTGGCCCAGTACTGTTCTCTGACCATTTACCAATGCTCAGATTGACAGTTGACACCCAGGTATCGTGCCGAGGCTCAACTAGCACATCTGGATGTCATTGCCCAAGGATCCAAAACTCTGATCTGGACATATCTGGACCATTGGTTGTCGGTGACCATTTGGGACTTGCCATGCCAACATGCAAGGCCAATGGGGCAGGAGAAAATCGCTACGCTGTCCTCACGTCGCTGGGTCGCAGTGGTCACAGTGGTCACAGTGGCAGAAGCGGCAGATCTTTGCAGACTGTTTGCCACTGACTGAGGCGAATCTACCCCATTCTGCGCCATAGAGACATGCACATGATCAGAAGGCATCCTGACATTCTGACAGTAAGACTTCGCATCCCACAAATCCTTCAGTACATTTCAGTACTATTAGTACTAGCCACTGATGATGGCGGTTGCAGGCTTCGTCGTATGTGTGCGGCCGCTGACGAGCAGGCAGATTCACAACAAACATCACAACCGAAACACTCATGGGATCGCTTGGAACGCCAGGGCACGGGGGTGATCCGTGGGGAACTTACTTCCATGCGTCATCATGGTTGATTATGGTGGATCATCAAGGCACCCTGGGACGAACCCTCCGGGAACTTCCGGGTACCTTTGAGGCAGCCACATTTTTCATGGCCTTTTGTCTTGGGCTCTCACCTCAGTTCCCAATCGCTGGGCTCCTGGGTCTGCCTGGGGATGTCCTCAGGTCTGTATCCGTCTCACCAGGGAGGAAGCAAATCAGTTGCAAACGCCAGGAACTGAAGTTTGGCGCAGCTTTCCTGATATGGGTCTGTCTGAAAATGGAGAGAGATGTGAGATACCCCAGCAATTTTCATAGCAAACATGAGGATAAACCCTGAGATTTTTGGGCGCCCTATCTTCAGACAAACCCATTTTTGGTGTGTAGCATGTCATGCCTAGAACTCCAGAGTGACAAACTTAGGCTCTTTGGATGTGATGAGACTGGACAGTTGACAGAGGAGGGCGAGTCACTCAGAGATCACATCAAGTTGAATCATAGTTTCGATTCATGTTTTATTGCTATTTCAGTGCCATTTCATACTATTTCTTGTGAAATTCTGATGAATTATTGAAGGTCAAAACGTGAGTCACCCTTCAACTCCTGCTGATTCGCAGGTCGCGACCTGATCAACTACCATCGCTTTTTGCGCTTGTGGCGGCCTCGGTGACATTGGTGGCCTTGGTGGCCTTGGGAAAGGAGTGGCCTTGGCGTGTGGCTTCTATGTGCCTCTCATATTGACACCTGATTTATCCATATTTATCCTAGTTTTGTGATATTTTGGTGGGCCTTTGTCATAATTCAGTGCTTTAGACGAATTCTTTGGAGTCACTAGCCTGAGGATGGGTGCAAGCATGTCGAACTTCAGATTAGAAGCAGTGAAAGATGCTTGGAAGAAGCTCGAGGACGTCCTCACTGTGACTCGGCATATCTCGGCATCCGATCCGCCGCTGTCCACGACAGGACAGTGCCATTGCAGCTATGGTGGACATCACGCATCTTCAGCTGCCTGGCATCGAAAATCTGGTCGACTTTTGATGTTTTTTGAGATAATAAGAGTGACGTGGTATTATGGTTTACTAATGTTTACTAAGCTTACTATGGTTATATAAATCCTATATATTAACCAGATGTTTATTTTTTTAATGAGAAACCATTTGGAAGAGCTTCAGGCGCTTGTTTCGAGCAGAAGCTTTCCCAAAGGCGCGTGCGAACGACATCTTTTTTTTTCCGCGCTTTCGGAGATGAATGAAATCACATGATCATATTGTTCTCAGATTGAAATCATATATAATCCATTATAATCCTATTGTCCATGAATGGTGTTGATATGTTTAGATGATTTTTGATGGTGAAATCCTGTTAAATCCTCAATTTCTCCACCGTTGGCACGTGCCAGGCTCAGGATGGTTCCATGTCATTGGACGAGGCTCGCGAGGAGTTCTTGCGGCAATGGGAGTTGGAGCCTTCGACGCAGACGTGTTGGAATTGCTGCAAAAATACATCGAAATGAGATCGAGGTTCAGAAGAATCTGAAAGATACCCTTTAATGAATTTTAATATGAATTGTAATGAACAAGAACTTTAGCTGGTTTGGTGACATATACATCTACAATCATCTACATATACGTATATACGTATAAATATATATATATATATATACACACATATATACCCGTATATGCGGGGGTTTCTTAAAGTCGGGGTACCTCAAATCATCCAAGTCATTGGGCCATGACTTAGTATTGAAACATATTGAAACCCACGGTTGACATGGATTTTAAGGAAACCCCAATATATGAGTATTTGTAGAATAAATATGTTTAATGATCTGATCTAAAATTACACTCTGGTACAAGATAACATAACATGAACTTGATATAAGTTATATAATATAATTACGATATGATATAGTACTTTAGATAACGTAATAATTATATATAATTATAGTATAACATGGACAATGTAATTATGCAATAAAAGACAATATCATGTAATATAATACAATACAATAAAATATGATATGATATGATATAACATCATCTAACATCATGTAAGATCATATGAGTGGTGGCTTTTATTTGGTTAAAATTACGAGTAGTATTTGGGCGTACCCCGATTTGTCGAAAACATCATAATTATATATAATTAGGCTGTAAAACGAGGTAGGAACACCCCGAGAACGAGGTAGGCATCGCATGTCAAGCATTTATTTAAACCACTGCGGTGTTGGAAAACGAAGTCAGACCCCAAAAAGTGTTACGGGAGTGGAGAACGAGGTAGGAACTCCCCGTCAATTGCGCTATGTACCAATATCTGCCGCGGCTCATATGAGATCATATAACATAATATCAGATGATACAACAAAGTAAAACATACAACATAACTTCATATAGCATAACACGGGATATAATATAGTACACATAAATTAAGAGGCTGTTATATAATACAACACAGTACAACAGTGATCAAGAGTGTATATATAGTCATACAATTTGATAGAATACAACATAATGTAAAATAATAGAATGTAAGTTGCTATGATATAACTAATAGAACAATCATATGTACAAGAATTCAACATGGTACAGAAATAATATATATATATATATATATACACAGTACACATATAATATACACGTCATTTATGTGAATCAAACATGAATCAACAGTGTACCATATCAACGGGATGAGTCAACCTGGGTTTCACGTTGAGTCAACACCTATCAGTCCAGCCGGGTGTTCCAACAGGCTGTTCCAACAGGGCTTATCCCTAAGGATCATCCTGAAGGCCGCATTACGTGGGACGCCTTCAAGCAATACTACGAAGATGCGTGGGCCTCATGGGCCCCATCGCCGGTAGTTAAAAATTCTTGGTGCGCACCGACATGCAACAATTTTATATTTGACAATTTGACAAGAAATTGCCAGAGCAATTTTTGACTCATCCAATGTTCATTTCTGAGACTCTGAGGTTTCTTTGGCAGTGGAAGATGATGAACTCTTTGTGGAACTTGTGAGGAAGTCCTGGAAACTTTGATGACTCTCCCCGAAGGGGAGGAGCCAACAAATATCCATGCAGAATTGAGCAGCAAAGAATATTTGCTGACTTGACGTCTTGAAGTCTTGAATCTTGAGAAATATTCGAAATAGAAGAAGATCAATGAAGACAAGATATCGCTTCTGAAATGGTGGCGAAGTTTCAAGGAACATCATTTTTTGCAGCATATCCCGCGGTCCCGCCGAGGTTTGGGGCTACCATAACCCCACTTCTCAGTTTTTGTCTTTTACTACCTCCAATATGAAATTGGCCAACATAGACATATAACATATAGTCATATAGAGATATATTGGGTCATGGTGGTAACTTGTGCTGCAGTTATCTTTTTCCGCAGCGGCGTGGCATGTGCAAAATCATCATGTCCACATTATTCTTCAATGATGAACCCTATATTTGTTACACAAATCTTCTGAAAGATTATGAAAGCCAGCCGGTGGGCTGGAGTTGCTTGTTGCGAATGACGTGAGAGTTAGGACTAGTTTGGGGGTGTGGGGGGTGTGGTTGACTGGTGAAGCCGAAATCCCGAAATTCGGTGGGGAGGGAGGTTCATCTTTGTTTGCTTGATGTTTTGGGATGAAGAAAGGATGCCTTGGCGTAGGGAATTTATATTTCTTTAAATTTGTATTATTTCTTTGTGGTCAATGATTCGGTCCTGTATTTGGAAAATTATTAATCAAAGATAGTTCAGGGGGTCGTTCAGGGGCTCGTTCAGGGGCTCGTTGGGGGGAGGCAAATTCTTTTTTTTTCCTATTTATTTTTTATGATTTTTATTTCTTGTTCCTTTTTTTTTGTTTTTCTCTTTAATATTTTTTTTTGTTTAGATATTTGATTTAAATTTTAAATATTAATTTTAATAATATTATTTATTATATTATTTATTTAATTCCTATTTTATTTAATTTTAATTTTATTTTTATATTTTATTATATTAATTAGATTATATTCGATATTATTATTAATAATATTAATTTATTATTAAATAATGTTTATTTTATGTGGATATTATTTTATTTTATTTAAATTTTATTTATATTAACAATTATTGATATATTTTGATATAAAGAATTTAAAAATTAATTAAATTATAACATTATAATTTTAGATTTGTATTGAAATATTTATGATCTATTATTATTTATTAATTATTATTATTATTTTATTTTTTTTATATAGAAATTTTTGGAATTGAAATATGGTGGTTATTTTATATAAATATTTTATTTTTTTATAAATTTAAATATTTTTAAAATAATGGTAATGAAATTAAAAAATAAAAAATATTTTATTGATTCGAAAAAATAAATTATAATAATTTATTTTGAATTATCCGATATTTTTTTAAATGTTTTATTGGCATAATTAATTTATATATATATATTTTTATATTTTACGGTAATAATATTTTGAACTAAAATATTACCCTTTGGACCGTTTGCAAAGATAATTTGTGTTATGGATTTTATATTTGACGTAATTTTTCTTAAAAAACAACTTTTTGGACCAAAAGGTTATCCTTATAAATTATTTGTGGGGAAATTTACGGGTAGGATTTATAAAAAAAAGGTACATAATATCCCTTTTTGAATTTGCTAAATTCTAATCGAAATCCACGATTTAAATTATTTTAATATCAAAGATTTAAAATCACTCATACCTATCTGATTCCCTAATAAATACTACAAAATTTTAGAAAAACATACTATTTTATATTACATTTTTTTCAAATACAAAATACCTAATTACATTACACATACTAAATTCCAGATAATTATTTCATGCAATTTCGGGACAAAATCAAATTTTTAATTAAATCTCGATTCTTCATCAAAATAACAATATAATATTATATTTTAAATAATTTTATAATTTAAATAAAATAATAATATAAATTATATTGAATACCACAATATATTTTCATACCCAAACCTATCCAAAACATCCCAATACCCCTTGGTTGAAACCAATCCGATAATTTTATTTTATTTACCGACAGAAGAAACTACATATATAGGACCCAAATATTAGAAAATCAAATTCAAATATTACGAAATTTATTTTATTATTATAAAATATATATTATTTCATTATTTTTTAATTTATTTTATTAATTAATTAATTAATTTATTTATTTATTAAATACCAATTAAATTATAAATTAAATTATTTATTAAATAATTACATATTTAATATATAAAATTTTAATTTTGAATTATTATATTATAAATATTTTAATAATTATAATTATCTAAATATTTTTGACATAATATTTTTGATTTTATATATTTTAAACAATTAATTATTAAAAAAAATAAATAAATTTTGAATTTAATTTTATATCTATAAATAATTATATATATTTTTATTTTATTTTATATTATAATTATATATATTATTATTTAAAACATAAAGACAATAAAAATAATTAAATTAAATAATTTTTATAAAATATAATTATATTTATTATTCTTAATATTCTATTAATAATTATATTGAGAAAAATAAAATATATATAATAAATCTAAATAATTAAATATATTTTTTTATATTTTTTTAAAATATTGTTTTTAAAAATAAATTAAATTTTATCAATTATTCTCCCCTAAAAGTAGATGGCTCAGAATCTTGAATTGCGTCATCTATGTCAAAAAAACAAAATGGGGGGTAGATGGCTCAACTCCCTTTAAAACAGGGCAGTTGAGCCATCTATGTCCCTAAAAATGACATATTTTTTGCAATCTTCTGCGCTGGTTTCTCCC
>Ga0126342_10006501_pt1 | contig 20733 bp, 21 predicted proteins | sample Cyp1metagenome_FD_92528 | JGI IMG/M metagenome (GOLD analysis project Ga0126342, IMG submission 92528) | Coral microbial communities from Lord Howe Island, Old Settlement Bay, Australia - Cyphastrea 1 metagenome | ecosystem: Host-associated > Invertebrates > Cnidaria > Coral ...
AGTGTTTTCATTTGGGTTGGGGCCACTCATTTTATAAGCAGTGTCTAGTCATTTTATAGTGAAAACCATTTTATGTCTATAAAATGGCTTGCAGGACCCCCTCCCGTGTATGTTCATAGGGATCCAAATACATCCTGAATCAACCCTAAATAAACTTTGAGCAGCACCTACACAAATCTTAATACCAACCCTAAACAAACCCTAAAACCAACCCTAAATATACCCTAAACAAATCCTAAACCAACCCTAAATAAACAAACAACCAACCCTCAATAGATCCCAAACGAAACCTAAACCACAAAGTCTTGACCGAAATCAAAATAAACCCTAAACCAACCCTACATAAACACCAAAAAACTTTAAATATCTTTAAATAAATTTGAATAATATTTGAACGAAACCTAGATAAACCAACCCTGAATAGACACCTAGTAAACCATAGACCCTAAACTAACCCTAAACCAACCTAAGGCAACGTAATACGCATCAAACCAAACCTAAATCAACCCCCAAACCAAACATAAACAAATTTTAAACCAATGTAAGTTTCAAAGCAACCATCGAACATCAAAAATTCGAACTCCAAAGTGTTGCAGGTGCTGTCGAAACGGCAGCGTCGAGCCCTGCGAATGCTCGATTTCTAGGTCCAATGTCCTGCAAAAACCTTACGGGCGAGAGGTTCCACTTCCAAAACGATGCAAATACCACAGAAATGCTTGGTTTTCTCTCCAAACTGTTGCAAGGGCCATAGAAAGCAAGGGATTCCAGGGCAATATAATATATATATATATATATATTTTTGATGCCTTAAATATTTATTTTTTGATCCCTCACCCGAATTAACAAGCAACATCTGACAGACAGATTTCTGTTTGGGATCCCCCAAACATACTCGAGAGGTTTCAATCTGGAATGAGTTCGCGCTGACCCGAGGTGCTACCATCATCCTCATAGAGAACATCTTCCTATCCTTCCAGACCTTCGCAATTTGCCTGTCCAGTCAGCCACGGTCCCGGATTAATGCATTCTATTGCAACGAAGTCTATGAACCATCGGGTTGAACATCTCCTACCAGTCACGGAGTTCGTTGGTTTGAGATGATCCCTTACTAATGGTTGGGTGATGAAACCATATGAAACCAACGGGACTGGACATAGATATTCCATCACCAGCATTGAATTTCGCAGCAACTTTTTCCTCGCATCTTCGCATCAATCCGTTCTGCAGATGAATTTGATATCTTATAGTATACCCAAGTTGCTAGGGTTCACATTGCACATAGTCACATAGTGTGGAAAGTAGAATTGTTGCGATGTTTCCAGTTTACATCCTAGAATTTGTTAAAGGGACAAAGTACAAGAAACCCTTGGCATTTGGTGGTAAAACCCATGGTTGCCCTTGATCCCTTGAGAGAAACCTCTGGAGAAATGGTCCATTTAGTTCGATGATCAATCTGAAGGAGGATTTCCATAGCTTATCTTGAATTACCAATTGATGTCCATCGATTACATCTCCAATTGTTGGCCATGCTCCCAGGCGGCGATCGTTTTGAAGGATCCCTGGGCGCTCTGGGTCCAGTGTCTCGGCGAAGCATCGCAGCGCTGTCCACCTTCGTTGTTTTTCGTGGTTCTTGAAAACATGGCGAGTTTGGAATTTTGGAACATTTGGAACATCCTCAGTTTGAGTTTGAATCCTGAGTTTGGGAGGGTTTGAATGGAATTTCGGGTAGTTCCTGACGGTTGAGGAGTTCTTCAGGCCCTTAAGCGACCTTTGACTTGCTGCAACGAAGTCTGGGGGGGGAGAACAGGATTGTCAGAGTTTTCATCCGGATTCTTTTGATGCGCGGATTGAAATGGCTAGGTATCTCATCACCTACGCCATTGAGTGGCCGATCTTGCTGTACGTTATCAAATATCCGAGGAAATTGCTTGGGCATTGTTGCAGGTAAACATTGGATGAAGGGAAAGAAACATTGGTAGATTTCTGAGGATGGACATGATTCGACATGTGTTTCATGTCCGAGCAAAGCAAGATTATGACTCTGAAGAACAACTATATATTCTTTCCTCATTTCTCCATTGATCCTGCGTTGCTCTGAGCACATACGGTGTGTTAAAACGCAACATACCCCGGGTTTCCCAGCGTCTTGACCTGGCATGTACGTGCTGTACCAGCGTATTTCCTCACTGATTGAGCAATGGAACTCACTGAGCAATTTTGGAACCTCTGATGTCTTACAGATATCCTGGGTGGATATGTTTCCTGGTGGCAGGATCTGGTTGTATCTGGTTATCTTGGGCTTTGATGCGTTGCTCAGCAGCATGGATGAAGTCGTGGCGTGGCCAGGTGATGGTCGGATGTTTGCAGGAACCGAGGGGGGGTACGTAATTTTGATGGTCGGATGACGATGACGGCCCGATGTAACGCAACACGTGATGTTGAGCTGACTGGGACCCAGCGAGGCTCATCTCTCTAGTGGCAGCAGATCCAATGATATTCGATCCAACGTTGACCTGGAACGAGTCTGTGGAAATCACCGGCCTCTTGGTCCGAAACATCTCCATGTGCCAAGGTGTTATGTCAAACCCCTCATGTGTTCAGGGTTTTAAGATGTCTGATGTGAGACAGACATGAAAGACCATAGGTCACTTGAAGTACTGTATATATTATAATAATTTAAATATATAAAACACCAAATCGTGGTTGCTCTCAGAGAATTCAAAAAATCAAAAACCGCAAAAAACACCAAATCGTGGTTGCTCTCAGAAAATTCAAAAAATCAAAACCGCAAAAACACCAAATCGTGGCTGCTCTCAGAAAGTTCAAAAATTCAAAAACCGCAAAAGCACCACCAAAACACAGTATATATATATATATACATACGTATACGTATACGTATACGTATATATATATATATATCTTGATGATTTGGTTGACAGGGCCCAGTGTTTATGGCCTTTGGAGAGGTGCTGGTTGTGGTTTCTTTGAGAACCGCAGCCGCGTGAGGATATCAGGTGCTGTACTTCGACATGATCTACATCTTGATGTCTGCCTGGTCCCCCAGTGGAATATCCCAGGTATCCCAGGTCTGGGGGAATGTAACTTTCCACTGGACTGAAAGAAATGCAGCTAAGGTGATGTACTACCCATCCTTGACCACTTTGATCATCTTCAGCTTATCAAGGACAAGTTCTGCATTCTGGCTCTGCGACTGGTGGGGACCTGACTTTGGAAACTTTGCTCTTTCTGCAACGGTTTCGGATGTGATGATGATTTTCTAGGTTTTGTGGACGCTTTAAAAGTGACATTCCTGCAATTACAATTGATCTTCCACACATAGATCCGCATGTTTGGTCGAATTTTTCGCTGTTGGTGCCTTGGACGATTTTGGCAGGACCTTGGTCTACTCGTCCTACTTGATCGTCGTCCTCTTCCATTGCAGCTCCGACGTCGCGGAGGCGACCGTGGTCGACCGTGGACGATCGTGGTCGACCGTTGAGCTTGTTGATGTGCGTTAACCAGCCCCACGTGCTGGTTGAATCATGTTGAATCCTCATTTTTGGTGATGACTCCCTAAATAACTTAAGAACCGTACCAAGTTGCACCAAGTTGCACCAAGTTGCACCAAGCAGCTGATGCACCACCTGCCAAAGCGCCAGGTGCATCTTCGTCAACAGATCCTGGATACAGCCGTAGGCGGAAGTTGTGGTTGTCTGGGAAGTTGTTTGAGGAATGATTGATAGCAGTACAGCGAATTCTTCAGACTATTTGGGGCCCTATGAATTCACCATCTGCAGTAGTTTTTGCTACAAGAGAACGGTGCCAAAGGAAGACACTGGCTTTACTAAACGCACCTAGAGGTTGGATGTGACCGCTTCAGGATTCAGGACAATACTACAACCTGAAATCTTCAACATGGAACCCCAACGGGGCCAGTGCGAACTTGAAAACAATCCTCCAACTTTCAAGTTCATTTTGTTGAAGGTTTCAGAATTCAGTTCCAGCGCAACATGCCGCGTGCTATGTCAGGAGTCTTATCGCTGCTGGTGGTCAATACGATCGCCATCGCGCAGAAGAAACACTTGGGAAAGCTACAGCGCCGCCAAGCAGAGGTGCGATGGTAGCAGAATTGGGTCGCGAAAAGTGCTGATTTGTGGAGTTCTTCGAACCAACCTACAGTGATGCCAGTTGAGAGGCAAAAGGCCTTGGACATCCTTGGACTAGAAATGTAGAAATTCAATGAACTTGACGAGACCAGTTGGTGTATTTCAAGGACATGGCCATGGTATGCCATGGTGCACCCCCAGCCGACTCCCCCGGACCCCGCGATGCCCGCGACGCAGAAAGAGTTGGAACGCCGTAAGATGTGTTCGAAGATGTTCACAGCGCCTCGGTGGGGAAAGGAGATGGAGCTGACAATAGCTGACATATGGGCTCTACAATGGAAGTTATTAGATGTTATTAGTATATTAGATCTATTTAGATCTCACTATGTCACCTACTAGTCCCAATAGTCCCTAATATTCCGACAATATCCCCTAATACCGTAATACAGCCTATTATTTTATCCATATGTGGGGTATCTTCGAGGTAAATCGCTGAAATGAGGTTGCAAATCCAGGTGGCAGTGCTTGGACTTAGTGCACCTGAAAGGAAGTTGACAGCATTCTGGTTGCAGCCAAACCCATAGTTCTCACTGCCGGCTTGAGCCAAAAAAATCCTTCTGCTGCAATATGCTGCAACGATTCTGAGGTGTTCAATTCCATCCTACCACCATTTTTGGTGAAGCGCATTTTACGCAATCCGTCCCACGCCATCGGCGATAGAACCTCGGCGTTTTCGCGGCGGGGCTGGGTCCCAGATGGTCCCAGTGTTCACCACTGCTCGCCATGGCCACGCCAAGGGGTGGAGCGAGTTTCGATTTTGTTCGTTCTCCTGACCGACTTCGAAAGATATTCCATGACCATGACTCCAGTGAAGCTCTTCCGCTTCCTCAACGCAGCTCGGTCACTGCCAGGGGGTGGGGGCTTTTGAGGTTTGGGCACGGAACAAAAGCTTGACAAGGCACGAATGGAAAGATTATTCTTGTAAGCTCAATCTGTGACTACCGTAGAGGATCTTCTAGCTTCAAACTTTCATGAATGCAATGCTCAAACTAGGTGCAACAAAGTGGCAAGTCGTGCTCTGGTATCTCTGGTTTCCCTTCGACTGGATGAATCCAGCCACCTTAGTTCATCGCTGCCAAGGATACCTTCATTGAGATTGATGTGATCTGTGCCACTCACGGGGTCACCAAGATCGAAACTGTAGGCACGGGGCCTTGTGAAGCAGCCAAGCATTGGAGACATCTGAAGCCTGAAATGATGATTTATGAATATTTATGAAGTGTACATGGGAAACTACATGAAATTGCAATGCACTCACATCACCAAGAATGACTACGATACATTTTGTTCAATGATGCCATTTTGCAGTAACACCTGGCATGCCCACACTTTTCTTGGATGCAGTGCGTCATTCCAGGTGAGGAATACGTCTGCGGCGTTGGGGTCTCGCCCACAGATCAGGATGAGGAGAGCGATTTCAAAGAGTTTTCTTAAGTCATGGGGGTACCCCCAGTCATCATCCATTTTAGATTGGGATTTTCCATGAAATAAACATCAATAAACCATCCAGCTATTGGGGTGCCAGCTTTTATGGACACCTCCATATACGATGATGACATGTTATGAATCATTGGTTGAATGGGGATGAACATCCCAAGAACCGGGAGACTCGTACAGATGGGCATGGCTGAACACAAGGGCCCCAAAATGGAAGGATTTTTGGGTTAAGGGATGTTAAGGGGAACAGCAGCATTTTTCTGGGTTCTTTTGTCCTTGCTACCCCATTTTTGAGCGTTTCCCAGTGATCCAACAAGAGCCTTCTTTAGGTTTGCTGGTATGATGATGCTCTCCAGCCTTGCTCGACGCTTAAATCCACTCATCTATGAGGGGAATGTCTCAACCCACTATATATCATATCATATTCATGGCTATTATGATTGTTTTCATTCTGATTAATTATTTAGTTTCATATATATTGTATCAGTATCAGTATCCGTATTGGTATCAGTATCAGTATCAGTATTAGTATCAGTATCAGTATCAGTATCAGTATCATCATCATCATCACCACCATCACCATCATCACCATCCGTCATTGACATTACTACTAGTTTTCAAACACATATCTGTTAGGAAACAGAACAAGAGAAAACCACGCGACAATATTTCCATCACAATCAGTACTATCATCACCATTTTGATATTTATACACTATAACCATTAGTGTGATTCTGATCATGACGATAATCATGATATCGGCATCATCATTATCATGAAATATCATCTTTAACAACCATTAACTACCACTGACCATCACTAATCATCAATCATGATGATGAATGCTGATCATTCAACAACCACCATTACCATATCTGCTACTAGCATCATTATCATGATTATTATCATCATTAACCAGATATTATGAATTATCTCCTTACCACAAGATGATCATTCAATGATGATTCATTTCCACACATATATATATGTATATAAATACCTATATATATATAACTACCCATATATATATATACATATATATATATCATTAAACCATCCGCAATGATTATGGCACATTAGCCCACATGAAAACTCACCTCAGCTCCCCAGATGTGGTGCCGGTGCAGGATCACCTCACCGGCCACACGGGCTGCTTGAGCCGTTTGCTGCTGGTGGCCTGGGAGTTGAAGAACTTGCCCAGGAGATCTCCGTCATGAACAGCGGCAGATAATAGGTATAGCGTATGGTTATTTAAGATAGCTATGGAAAATAAGCCACAGATAATAGCTGATGTAATAGCTGATGTACTTGTTAATGTTCCATTCCATTACAGTCTTATCTATTTTATAGTGTATATACATTCCATTGTCAGTTTCATTTACAGTGCATTTTATGTCATTATATTTTTGTCCTACTAGATTGCATTACATTTCTTTATGTTACGTTAGATTGTATTACATTGCATTGCATTACAAACATAGCACGTAGAATTCGATCATTATATGCATACTGCACCTAACATGTTTCTTGTTCACGAATGCTTTGGGGGTTCCAGACATTTCAGAGTATGACTTGATCGTACAACTAACCCAAAGAAAACGGTGCAACCCGCCGGAATAGGGAACGCACAGTATGTCATTTGAGTCATTTTGGTGTCTACAAAAACTGAGGATTCCACTGATCTACCTTTTAACATCTTTGTCTTTTAACCATTTAGAAGGTGAAACCGCCCTGGCATTAAGCTTTACTTTGCAGCTCCCCTTAAGTGGATGGAACAGGAGTTCCCCCAGATTCAAGGCATGTGGAGGTTTGTACCCATTTGGGACGATTCCTCCAAGTAGATCTTGCAACGGTGAAAAACCGGCCAGGACCACCTTCAATTCCGGCGTGGCTTGGCAGCGCAGTATTTCATCAGGAGCCGAGTTTGTGGAAAAACTGCCATAAACCTACCATGACTGGGGATGGTTACCACATGTTACCACATGTTACCACCAAAAATCGTGATTTTGGGGATCGTCATTGTTGGGTTTACCATGGGGTTTACCACATTCCTTTGGTGCATCCCATGGATGATGATCCTTGACGATCCATCCCAGTCTCTGTCGAGGTGAAAATGGGAATCCACACGGGCCCAGTGGTGGCGGGAGTGGTCGGAAAGAGGTGCACCCCATGGAGGGACAGATCCAGCACTCCGGACGTATCCAACAGAGCTAGGGCTATGTAGAATGACAATATACCTCCGCTGTAGATGTATATATATATACCTTATATACTGATTGGTGGCTTGAAACATTTTTTTCCATATATTGGGAATAATCATGCCAACTGACTAATATTTTTCAGCGGGGTTGAAACCACCAACCAGTATATATATACAGTATATATATACAGTATATATATATACAGTGTATATATATATACAGTATATATATACACAGTATAATATATATATATATATACACAGTATATCTTATATATACAGAATATATATGTATATATAAATATAAATAAATAAATATATATATATATATATATATATGTACCCACCCAAAAAAAACCACCGAAAGTCATTTTTTACTGGTATTTGCAGTAAATTTAGTGTATTTTAGGTACCTTTTCTTCATAGTCAAAATTGAGGGGATTTAGGCATCATAAATCAATCAATATATGAAAAATAATAAATGCAATAAAAATAGATAACCAAAATTTCCTTCAGGTTTCAAGTCTGACTCAAGTCTGGACTCAAGTCTGAGTGACTTATGGATCCAAGATCCAAGATTTCCAGAAAGCTTTTCTTGGATCCATGGTGGAAATCTTGGAAATCCTGGATCTTGGATCTTGGATCCATAAGTCACTCAGACTTGAGTCAGACTTGAAACCTGAAGGAAATTTTGGTTATCTATTTTTATTGCATTTATTATTTTTCATATATTGATTGATTTATTCGGGAAAAAACAATCCAAAAAAACCAATCCCCCCCAAAAAACTGCACACTATAAAAATGTGAGCCGCCTTTTTGTTTAAACAAAAAACCTCACAAATGCTACCTCTGTGAAATTGATATTGCCCCTTTTGAAGAAAAGCGACTCAGTCTATGCAGTATTCCTTGATAACAGTGACAGTATATATAATATAATATATCTGGAAAAGAGTTGTAGTGTAGCATTGCTTTTTTGCAATGTTCCATTGTAAAGAGCGATTCCTTCCTTAAACATGGTGGAGCATTCCTTCAAGAAAGTGCAACATTTTTTTTTTTGCATAGAATGCATCAATAGATGCAGCAGTACTTAAAATGGATGCAGCACTCTGTATTCTGAAAGAACTGTAGAAGCGTAGCATCACTTTTTGCAACATTTCATTAAGTAGAGTAACAGATTCCTGGAAAATAGAGGGTGTAGTATTCCTTGAGAAAGGAAGCCTTTGAGTACTCATTTTAGACAATGATTATGGTATTCCTTAAAGAACATGTTGGTGCAAGTATGTGAAACGCATCCTTCACAAGGGAGTGAACCATTTGATTGAAATTCATGCAGTAATACAAAGAAAACATTACTATGAAGTAGAACCCTTGGGTGTATGTAGTATTTTTTGAAAGAAACAGGTCATGATTGTATGTGTACAATATACCCTTCCATATGAATGAAACATCTGAACAAAACAGGCATCATTATTTTGAAGAAGTGACGTTTTCCTTTCAAGGCAAATGTCATGCACAGAATTGAGCAGGAAGTCTGAACTTTATTAAAAGGCGCATTTCATTTTTCCACATATTGTATGTTTCTGCACTCAAGGGAAGACCTTGTCTTCAGGGCAATTGTTTTGAACAAGTGAAGTCTTTCCTGAAAAATGGTCACACTCAAAAACACAATAGGAAGGCTGAGCTGCTTACTTGAGGAAATATCATCAAGGCAGATTGTAACCTGTAAGCAGCATGTTCCTTTAACAACTTTTTTTTCCAGGAATGAAACAATTTGCATCGACAGCAATACTGAATGTTGATCACACACTGCATATTGTGTAGGAATCTGGTGTATGATTGAAGGACGGCTTGATATCATTCTAAAAGAAACAACTTTTCAACAAAGGTTCCTTGACACATCAATAAGCATCTGAATCTTCTGCGCGGTGGGTTTTGGAGGGGGGGTTAGCATATATATATATGTGTACATACACACTATACAATGTGTAGATACACCCTCAGGACGCCTGCTTCGCCGTCGCTTAAAAACGCTATTGTGCCTCTTCGGGGGGTTGGGGTGGGGTATACAATAGTACAGCAGTCGATTTTCAGGGTGGATTAGGAGTTGATACAAGTCTAACAGCACTGTTTTTTGTGGTTTTGGGATTTCACTTCAATTCTAACTGCAGTTGGGGATTCTAAGTGCATGGTTGTGATATGGCCTTTCGAATTCTTAGTGCGTTCTTATGGTATCACTGCCGACAGTTCTTAGTGCGCCCGCCATAATTCTTAGTGCGCCCCCCAAGTATCACTGAGGAAGAGTTCTAAGTGATTGTCTCACTGATTTGCGAATTCTATCTGCGGGTCCGTCGCAATATATACATGTAAATATGTATGTGTACATTTATGTAAATAAACATATATATATACATACATATACATGTATATATGTATGTATTAAAATGTAAATATATACATATAGAAAAAATATACATAGACATATTCAATTGTAAATATATATATATATATATATATATTATATCCATATGTTTTTTTTGGTAAATATATGTAGATACATATGTATATATATATATGAATGGTTATATTTACATGTATTTAAATATATAGGTATACACACGTATATACATATTATATATATATACACATATTATATATATATACACATATTATATATATATACACATGTATACATAAATGTAGCTATATGTTTGTATCTAAATTTATTTGAATGTAGATATGTAAATACATAAACGTATCACATCTATCTATAAAAAAAATATTTATACACAAACGTTTTACATAGATACATTAAAAAATGGATGCAACTGACAAACTAGAGAATTGCGAGAGCCATTTGAGGCTCCAACAAAAGCCTCAGCGGCCAGGCTCCCGCGCTTTCGCCTCTTCGGCGACACCATGAATACCGCGGCGCGGATGATGCAGAAGGGCCTGCCTGGCGAGGTGGGATACACATCGCGGGATTTTTCTGGCAACAGAACGCGCAAGAAAACAAATAAAATTAAAGAAGGGGGAGGAAAACACGAAAAATGTAAAAAGATGAGGATGAACACCAGTTGGGTCCGGGTTGGGTATATACTTTCTGGTCAACACATGGATGAATGGTTGGAATACCTTTATCATCCTTTATCTTTGAATGATCAAATCATCTTCTGAGTGGACAGAAATGTGGGATTTCCCGCATTTTCCCGCCATTTGTGGGGTGGTCTCATATGAAAATCTCGATCGTCAGGTTCAATTTGGTGATGAAACCCTGAAATATTTGCCCTCCTGGGCTTCCACGAAACCCCGCGGCTACGTGGCAACTTGGCCAATCTGCAGCTGACGCGATGGGACTGGTGGGATGGGTTTTCTTGTGACGCAATCTGCAGCTGAGGCGATGAAGGGAAAAGGCAACGTCATGACCCATTTGCTGCAACTTTGCTGGCAGCGGCACAAAAACCTGAATTGGTGAAAGGCCGAAATGATACGAAGTAACCACAGATAACCACAGTCATGTTGTGGACGAAACTATTTTGCATTTCACTTTTGCAAACATTTGCAAACTTTGTTTGGGACATGCAGCGGCTTTCATTTGTACCAAGGCGTGGGGAACCTCCAGAGGAAATTTCAGGGATTGAAGCCACCCGGCAGACCAGCGAGAAGCTGAGTACCTTGGCAGCCCCAAAAAAGGTGGGTCTGGCATGAAAGGAGAATGTCAGAGATGATTTGTTCATTGTTACGTGGCATCAATGGCATGGAGATTTCCAGGGATTTCCATAGATTTTTCATGATCAATGATCATATATCAGCTTTTGGAGGGCTATGCAATTTTGTCCCTGCTGTCCAACAGGCAGCAAGAACCATCGTTGCATGATGGTTAGTTGTTGGGTTCAGGTTTTTTTTTTCTTGCCATGTACAATCAGGATTGGAATCCTGGCAACTAATCAGGTTTTGTGATGATCATTGGTAGTACGTTTGGATAAACCAACTATTACAAAATCTGGTGAACGACACTTCTTAGCCTCATGCACCAGTAAACTGATCCATTCTCAATGGATAAGAACCTTTACTTTACGTCTTTGTCTCAAAATTTGGGACCCCAAGAACCATAGAAATTCTTAAAAATATATGATTTTTGGTGAGTTGGGGGTCCCCAATTTGAGACTCCACTATTTACCAGCCTACAACCGATGTGATCCATCTTCAACGGATAGACCTAACGGATTGATACTTTATTGATGTTTTACTAGGTCAACACACCACTTTTTCACGTGAAATCCCCATTTTATGCCAACATTTTTCCGATTTCGAACCCGTTTCCACTGTGGCTTCCCTTGGTCCCGGGAGTCGCGAAGCGAAGCGAAGCGGTCGCCGTTCGAGGCATCCCAACGATGGGTGCGATGGGCGACCGCCTTCACTCACCTCCCCGAAGGCCGGTGGTTTCGCACATGGCAGCCCAAGTGTATGCTGTATACGTAGACAATCGTAGACATATATCACTACGTATGTATATATACATAATTATATATACTGTATATATATATATATATAATGTCTAAATTTGTACAAACTTCTCCGAACATGCTGCGATGGGAGCAACGGCACAGGGATCATCGCTTCCACACTGATGTGCCGGTGGTTGAGCACTCTGGTCCAAGGCTCGGTGCAAGGCTCTGCAATGTGTAGGATGGCTCATCATTCCTGTCGTCCAAGCTATCCATTTACAGATATGTCTGTGATTGTAGATGATTGGGCTCCAAATGGCTTTGCCTGAAAAATGCAATACCCTTCATTTCAACAGATGACTATTTTTTTCTCAATTGAATTGACATGTTGGGGTATAACTTACTAATTCTTGGACAAACTCAAATGCACAAGACCTCTAACTGATCTTGAATTCCCAATAACTTTTGCCATTGTGAATTGAAGATGGTAATTTCCAGTTACAGTCCCATATTTCCTCCCAGGAATCAAAGATGGCCAAAATCATCCATTTAGTTCGATCATTTTCCCAGCGATAAATCTCCATCCAGCCATCCAGTTGTATTTTCTCATTTCGATTTTTCCCATGAACTCCCATTTTTCACCCGAAATCTCACAAAAATCCCCAGTTTGCTTGATGATATGGTGATGATATGGTGATGATATGGTGATATCCCATGAAACTCCGATGATTTTCCAATGGAGCGGAGCGTTTTTTCCGATGGGATCCACAGCAGGCCTTCGGAGCGCGTGGACCATCGTGCACAAACGCAGCCGGGCCACCTTCGACGGCCTGAGGCGGGGCCACGTGGGACGTGGCCGGGTTGGGGAGATGGCTTGATATATATATATATATTAATATATATATTGGGACTATATCAATATTGGGATTATATCAATATATATATATATGTATATATAGGTTGATGATTATATGGGATTGTATAGGTTTTAAGCACATATTGGGATATCATGAACCATAGCTGATGTTTTTTTCAATTTCCGGATCCCCAAGTGGCACTAAAATGGTCATCCATGACTTGGATGATTTGGAGGTACCACTATTTTTGGAAAGCTCCATATGGGATCTGATTAAAAGATCTGATACATGCTGGTTGATTGATCATAGAAATGGGGGTTGAATACGATCGAACTATTGGGATACAAATGGTGATTTAATTGGCATGGGATTGTCTGATATTCATACAATGTGATAGTGGTAATGTTTTTTTTGCATCAGTTCACATCTTTTTTTGAAGATGTTTTGGAATGTATCGGACCTGGATGAAACTGCGAAGCCAACCTTTTCTTTTTCCTTTTCCTGATGATTGTGGCGCTATACCCGTTTGGTCTTTGGAGTTTATATGATGATCAGCTTGTGGTTTTTGCCGGCCACAAAAACAGCAGACAGAGATGAACCGCCATCAGCCACTGCGCCTCGTTGCAGGTGCGCAAACCTTCGACTGGTAGCCCAAATCGCTTGGCAGGCCCACCAACTGTGACAGTTCGTGATATGGATGATTGACTGTTTGAGCTCCCAGAATGTTGAAATGGGATTGAAATGGGATTGAACTGGGGATGGATCAAAACCTATCACCCCATGTTACATACTGTGGATGGAAGAAATCCTGCACCAGTTGGTAACTATTGGGAACTATAAAACATGGTAAATAATGGGATTACAATGGGATAAACCATCTATTAACTGGTGCAGGATTTCCTCCATCCACAGTATGTTACACTATATTTTGGGAGTTTACCAGCTATTTTGGTGTGAAGACCGGGGGTTTCCACGGGTTTTGACCCCTTGCTCAGGCATCATGAAGGAGCTGCTGGGCATGAATGGGGACCAGTCCGACACGGACTACGATGGTGAGGCCCCATTGCGAAGATTCTGTGGTAGATGGGAGCGATGGTAATGTGGGTACAATAATCATAAACCATCCATTTGGGAATGGTAACCATACCAGCTATAAAAATGGTGACTGGGGGATGGTGCACATGATTGTTTTACCCACATTTGATGGAAACCCTGCCGAAACCTGAAGTATGTATTTTGCATATGATTTCATCTCCAAATGGCATTTTTTTGGAAGGAAAATGATGATTCACCAGTGGATTGAGGGCTACCTGGCTACCTTACTTCACTTTCACCGGTCACTTCATTAGCTGCAGGATATCTTGGAAGTGGCACGCGAAGTGACAAAGTCGTATCTTGCTGTGAGCTGGGTTGGAGAGTCTGTTTGCAAAAAATCATTGTGTTTATATTTTCAATCTTTTCATCTTTGAGGCAGCCGATCTGCTCTACCCCTCAAGATTCAACCTGGAGATTGAAGAGATTCATGGGTTTCCTCTTGGATACAAACACATGCGTATATATATATATATATATATATATATAATATACACACATACACACATACACGCATGCACACACACACACGCACACGTATACACATAGACGCATGCACACATGCATTGCATTGCATTGCATTGCATTACATTACATTACACTAATTACATTACATGCATACATATATACATATACCCGCAACACAACATATATATATATTATATATATACATACATATAGCATACATATCTAAAAACATATTCTACAACATAGATATTGTATATACTATATACACACACCTTGAATAATGGAAGTTGGATACCCATCTGACCTTCCAATCATGAGGCAAAGTAGCCAGATCATCGCTTGGTGGGGCACCAGCGGCACCCTACGACGCACGTTGCAGCGTCTCGCTGACTGCCGAAGGTCGCGGTCTTTCTGGGATGGGCCATGAGGGGAAACTGGGAGTTGGAGGTGGACCAAGGTGGACTTTTCAAGCTTAATATAGCTGCATAGCTTGATCCATTCGTGGGACTCATGGAGAAATCACCTGAGTCCGTGTAAATGGTAAATTCTCTTTATTCATTTCGGGACCCTTCCTGTGAATATCTGAATTGCCAACATTCGCCAACAATATGAAGCTCACCAAATCCAGCTGATCTTCTACGCAGGTGGGCCAGTCCAAGGGGATTTCCGGACAATGAAGAGGAGGCGCCGAAGGGCTCCTCATTGGGACACCAGTTTCCTCCGCAGTTGGAGGATTTTTGGTGAAAGAAATCGTTGATCCAACAGACAAAATGCCGTGGATCAAACAGGTTTTCTTTGGCTCGTTGGCTCAGAGCCAGGACTTCCTGGTCTGGTTCCACAACAACATCACCTGCGGCCGATCCTTGACCAACAGGAGCTGTTTTCTGGTTGATAAAAAACATGGGACAGTTGTCAAATGATCAAGAGCTTGAAGAATTGCCTGAAACTCAGTGACATTTTCACTGCGATGTCTGGTAGAAACACATGGAGCCTTGGTTGTTCCGCTCAGTGGAGTTGATGTTACTAAGGACTTCTGAAAGAGGTGAGAAAGCAAGCACTTTCCTCGTTTCTGGTGACCATTGGTACTACAGTGTCTGGGCAGCGCAATGCTTGCAAGCTCCGGAGGGTCAGAGCGCCAATGGCTGGATCTTCGCTTGTTCTCCCGTTCCATCCCTGGTTGGGATGTTGGGATGTTGATTGTTAGTGACCAAAATATCCTTCGGCAGAGGCCACCAATCACAGTCTTTGATTTAGATTCTTCTAATGTCATGAACATATGTTTGTTTGGATATGTTTGGATGATTTGTCATTCGAAATGGATGCTGCCTCTTAGGGACGAATGACGCAGCGTATTTAGATGTATTTAGTACCCAGAGCAAGCACAGATCAGTGCGCAGCGGCCCGCACTGCATCCGTTGACAGCTAGCAGATTGTCTGCATGAGGAATAAAGAAACAGTGTTGATGAGGTGACTCGTGCGACTTGCCGAGGTTTATTCAGTTTTCAAGTTGGGAGGCTTTGAGAGTAGTGACGACATCTGGGTCTCCCTTCTGGAGATCAAATGGTCGCCTTGGCTGCGATCTGAGGTGGGTACCGGGGTTGGCGAGCAAAATGACCCTGGGATTTATCCCGAGCATCTGATGCCACTCAGATCCACCTCAAGACCTCAAGGGGTCAAATTTTGAATTGCACCCCGACCCTTCTCAAATCCCCAAACTTAGGGGATGTATATACATGATTATACATGCAGGTGTCCTTTAACCCCCAAAACCATCCAAAACCTTCAACCTTGGTTCATCGAAAGCTTAGGTTCTTGCTCTGCCGCATCACCATTTGGTTCATCATCTTGGCCTTTTGGCATGTGGTGGCGCAAGGCTATCTTCAGCACGGCGATGTGCTCAGACATCAGGTGGGGATGTGTCGGATGTGCGGTCGAGCCTTGTCGAGCCTTTTGGATACCACCTGCAAACAACCAAAAGGGCCCAACACCCTGGTTTTGTCCAGTTTGAGTGATCATATCTTGGGTGGCTTCTGGGAGTTCTGAGTTCCTGAGACCCAGACTCCCTCTCTCTGTTTGTTAAATGGATTGATTGGATTGGATATATATATATATTTCCTTAAATCTGGGAAGGTGGGTTTTGTGCCCAAATATGGAGTTTGATAGGGTTCTCCTGCAAATGATACCTTCAACCAACTCCGCCATCAGGCCGTGCTGTCTACGCCGCCACCTCAGATGGGTCAAGATTTGAGACGCAGAGAACCAGGATTTTAGTTTTTTTTTTTGTAGTGAGTGATATAAAACTGTCAACTGCCAATTTTTGGACATAGATGGCTAGTCTGATGGCTGGCATGTGCAATGTGCAAAGTTGCCGTACTCGTAGCATCCCAGGCACGAATGTGACAGAATGTGACTATATCCTGCCCTGCTGAGGGTGAAGCACGTTTTGGGCATCTTGATCTACTGTTCCTATGGCATCCTGCTGAAGATCATGCCCAGCCATGGATTTTACACCTGGTCCCGGCTCTGTCCACGTAGCTTGGATGGGTTGTTTGGGTTGTTTGGGCTATGGTTGGGCCATGTTTTGGTCCGGGAATCATCGCCCTGCCATGCCATGGGAATCCCAGGTTTTTCCTTGCTGGGCATCTCGGATAACATCTTGCCGCTGGCGCTTTTCATGGAGCCTCTTGGTGGATCGCTTCCGGTGAAGGGAAACACCGATAGCGCTTCCGGGTCTACACCTCTCTGGGTGATCCTGTCACACATGTCAACAATTCCCAGATTTCCTCTCCGAGGATCCAGTTGCAGCGAATTGGGGGCTACAAGGGTCCTCGTATCTGCCCCAGCTTAACTGGACCGAGGTTTTGCTATTGGATGACCAAAGCGCAGACCCTGTTTTTGCCCGGCTTCATCGGTGTGTGTATCACTGCCGCAATCCTGATCCTCTTGGGCCGCCAGTTGGTCCCTTGGTGGCCTTGGTGGCCTTGGCACGTGGAGAATGTGAGGTAAGACTTCACGAAGAGTTTCGGCAACAATCGAGCCAACCTCTATTCAAGATCTTCCAAGTATGTTACACTCTATTCAATTCGAGATATAGCTCATATCTTTATTGGAATTTATTTGTGTGATTATTGGATTGTGAACCGGCAGCTTTGTAAAACTCATGCCTGGGTTGGACTCTCAACTCTGCAACTAGCGATGGCCCTTGGAGGTTTTTGACACTGGTGGACTCCTGAACTATCTGAACGTCTGGCGCCCCAGTATCTTCGGTGGTGGGCCCCAAAGACAGAGATGTTGGATGGGAATGGAACAGTTTGGACATTTGCAGTACAGTCTAGCTCCAAAACGGCTATACCATCTAGCTGTGGAGTTCTTTTTACAGTAGCACAGCTGTCAAGACGAAACATCCATCCTTGGTCTCAAGGGGGAGGAGAGGTGTGGCAGGAATTGCCCTGGTCCTGCGGCCAAGGTTGTGAGTCTCTTCAACGCCTTCCGCATTTTTTCCATGGAGTGGGTCCTGCGCCAGAGGTGCCTCCAGAAAGGGCATCCAGGTGTTGTTGGTCGAAGTCCCGGATAAAGCGTGGTGAACTGTGTTTGGTTTTGAGCCATCGCACAAACATCTCAATTTATAGATGACCACATACCTGACTATTATGTACTATGAAATGTCACTTTCCACTACACTTTTACGAATTTAACATACATTAATATACATTAATATACATTAATGACAACTAGTTTCATAGATGAATCATAGATGAATCCATTATTCTCCATTTTTATAGGTGAAAATCGCCATGTTTACATCCCCACAACTCGACTGGTGCCACCAGGCACATCGCCATGCGGCGGGTGGAAGTGATGCAGGAGAAGATTGAGGAGATGGGCTGACCGATCAGGAACTGTTTTTAGTTGTTATGATGTAGGTTCTTTGCTAGCATATATATATATATATAATATAATTATATGTATATATAATTATATATGTGTAATTATGTAATTATATATATATATATAATTTTGTGTATAATTATATATACATATAGATAAATAGATTTATACACATAGAGAAATGTATACATCATCTATGTTATTTGTTATAAGTATGATTATAAACGTTGCAAAATATAGGTATATACGATGGGGGTATTGTTTACCGTATCATTTAAAGTTGTGTTCGTATCTTTTGAACCATCCAGAGTTTAATGATGTGATGCTGGTCAATTTTGACAATACCCCAGTTGTATCCGCACTCAGAGGCGGGTGAATGTGGCTCCCCTGTGGGAATCGCATATGATTCCCAAACATCCCTCGCTCGTTGATATGATGTACCTCTTGAACAAGTTTTTTCCAATTGCCAGGCTGGATTAATGAGTAGGACAGCAAACTTGTGGATTTAAACAAGTCCCCTGGCTTTGACAAACCAGAACGACAGCTGATGTTTGGTGCCATTGCTGGGAACCTTCTACCAATCGGCGTGTGCACAGTTTTTGGGGCCGTTATTCACCGATTGGACACATGGTGTGATACGTTGTTGCCAATATCGACTCTGACCCATCACCTGGATTTGGTGAAGATGATTCCTTATTTTCTCAATGGGACATCCATCATGGGGAATCTATAGGGATCATGTTTCATTTTTTGGGGGGTTCTGAAGCAACTCCATGATTCAACTGATGGATTGTTGAAGCCAAACCAAGCGCTGGGAGCTCCCCAAAGTCCGAGTTAACTCGCTGCCACGAGGGCATCTTGAGAACTTTGATGCCTCCCATGGTCATTGAGGAGATCAAGAGCCGGGCACCTCAGGGAGAAGGGTGGAAAATCGGTGTTTTTATTCCCCTTCCTGGTGGTATTTACTGCAATCCCATCACCCCAATGTTAAACATCTCCATTGTATGGTCCTCTGTAGAAATCTCCCCCTAGTTTTTACCATGGATGTAAGGGGTGCTCAAAAAAAGAGGGGGTGGGATTACTCCCGATTTGGACACTCCGTTTTAGTATTGGATCCATTGTGCTGGTTTCTGTGCCTTCCTGTTGCTCTGCGCATCCCCACTTTCATCCACTTTCTCAAGATTCTAAAGTTAGATGCTCCCAGAACAAAGGCCTCAGTCTCACTGGTGCTTAGTAGGGAATAGGGGAAAGGGATGATTATAAATAGTTTTTATGGATCATTCCCCCATTCCCTACTAAGCATCAGTAAGCAGTTGCTCCATAAAACCCAGGAACAGCAACCTTTGTGTCGCACAACTACAGATCAGTGCCTCGGCCATCGCTGGGAAGATCAGCCCCTCAAATCAGAGTTGCTCCAATCTATTGTAGGTAAATGATGGTAAAATATGGTAAATGTATATCCATAAGGAGGGGAAAATTGGTTATCTGAGTTATCTATAGTTATCTGTTTATATCTACCCAGTTGCCCCCTTGTGGGTATTGGGAGCAACCCTGCAAATATGATCCACATATTCCAAAATATGAATACACAATGGTACACCTTGCTCCATCTTACAGCAGATGTTTTATTTGAGATCCCACATTCATAGAATTGGATGATGGGAAAATTTACAGGAAAGCCCAACCAATTTGATGGTAAAAACCCATGGGTTTCCTGTAGATTTTCCCTTAAACCAATCCATTGACACATGAAAATGGTGTTTTTGTCATGGGGAGATTCACCATCTCACCATGGAACAGATACGAACCAAGGCGACCATCGCCCAATCGGACCTAGTGGGCTTCACCACCTTGGCCAGTTCACGGGAGCCCATGGAGGCCAGTGAATCCAGTTCAATATCAGATCAAAACAAATTGGGTTGTTGCTGTATGTTGCTGTTTTTTTTTGTACTCTTTGATCTATTTTGATCGAAGGAAGTCAAAATAAGTCAAACTTCCGACAATATGGACAGATGAAAAGCAGAGGTGGAGCAGAAGAATAGAAGAGAAGAGCAGAAGAGAGAAGATCAGAGAAGAGAAAGAGTCAGAAGAAAGAAGATGCAGGTGCGCGAAAAGGTAGGAAAGTCGCGAAACACTGTGTTTTTTCCAATGATTTGTGGCTCCAGAGGGTCGAAAAGTAG
>Ga0126342_10006502_pt1 | contig 20732 bp, 20 predicted proteins | sample Cyp1metagenome_FD_92528 | JGI IMG/M metagenome (GOLD analysis project Ga0126342, IMG submission 92528) | Coral microbial communities from Lord Howe Island, Old Settlement Bay, Australia - Cyphastrea 1 metagenome | ecosystem: Host-associated > Invertebrates > Cnidaria > Coral ...
CACGGACTTCTTCATTGGAAGGGCCATGTTTGAAGAAAATGAGTCAAGGAGTTTGTCGATGCGCGAGGTGCAAGGCAGGGCAAGATGAAAGCGAGCTCGAGCCAGTGCAAAGCCAACAAGCGGCTCAAAAGCTTTCTCCGCTGACTACGCAAAACTGGATCGGGCTATTTTGGCTGAGACTTCAAAGTCTCATCTTGTCACCAGTATCAGGTTTCATCTCATTGAGTGATGCAGAAGGAAGAGAAAAGCACAACACTCTTGAGCAGCACCAACACCAAATGTGTATCTGTTTTTCAACACTGTCATTGCAATGCCACCCCAAACAGCTTAAAACACAGGACGGGATGGCAACAGCTTTGGAGGCTCCGCATCTTCAATGGCCACCTTTTGCATTGAGTCACGAGTCACGAGCATCATGAGCTGATGAGGGTGGCATCAAGCAGCCACACCTCGTCGACATAGAAGTTGAAAGGCATTTTAAGGCGCAGGAAAATCTTGAGCGCCTCAGTGTTTGGGGAGTGAAACATAGTGAAACACACCGCAAATCCACAGGAGTAATTTTCAACAGAGACAAGAAGCCCAGAGCGTCCATGATAAAGCACCTTGTTACAATGGAATATCTCCAAAACGTGTCACATGTATAATTTAAGAATGAATACTGCCTGCTACTTGGCCTGGATGCGATTTACTGGAGAAAAAGCCCCTGTCCAATCAGAACAATGTAGCAGGCTTTGCAATGACCAGACTTTTCTCCCAAAACAAGATGTCGCTGCTTTCGTCGATGTCAAACACCTGTGAACACACCAGATTCCTCAATGTCACTGCTTGAACGTTTGTACAATCACTGAAAAAAAATACTGGGTTCATCTCTCCTGTTCTACCAGGGCCGCACACCAGCTTCACCAATTCAATGCGAGTACAAACTTGCAACGCATACTTGGAGCCTAACAGGAAGCTTGGAAACTACCCATAAGCTGACATGGTTGACCTCTAGGAAAGGGATCACGTACCACACCAATTACATCCATACGCAAACCTAGGCTCAATTCATTCAAGTCTGAGCTAGAGCTGTGACTCTTCACTTCAAGAAACCAACGAGTTAAGATGTAGACCCTTCCTATTGAAGGCATCCATTTCGATAAGCACCTGCAAGGTCAGGGAAACAGGCAGATCTGTGAATAAACAAATTTCCGTCTATCAAACCCTTGAAATCTGTCGTTCTCGTTTCACTTCAAAACCGGTTCGAAAAATTCAGGAAGATCTCCCTCCAGCCACTACAGATGGTCGTGGCTCACCTGAATGGACCGGATGGCCCGCAAGGTGAAGGCCGCCAACATGTAGCCCAATCCTGGCACTGGGAATTATTGGGGAAGTCACAAGTAGCTCAAAGATGCTCAAAGAATCCGGAGCAGAAGCTCTACTCAGGCTCATTTGGTCACAGTTAGTTGTTCTGTCAAGAATTGTCAGGAGTGAAACATGATAGCACAGCTCAACCCCACAAACGTCGTCATCATCAGCAGAAACTTGTTTAAAGCCTGTGGGTACCACTGCAACTCTGGGAAAGCAGGTTGAATTGCATGGTCAAGAAACAGTTTCAAATTCAAGCCTATACAAGTGCGCCAAACCATATGAAATCAGGCCAGGGCTTACGCGCTTTTCGAAGCTCTTTGGAGGGTCCGTTCTTCACCAGGTCACCTGAAATGAAGCCGTTCAGGACTATCAGATTACAATGTGAATCAAATCATCTCCGTTTGACTTACAGATCACGCAGCCAAGAAAAGTGCGCACCTCCCTCAGCTTCGCAAACGGGAATCCTGGCATTGAGCATTTTGATGATGCGTGCATTTGTGGTTTCCTACATGTTTCGATTGTACAATTGCGAACCAGAGCCACATGTAAATTTCGCAGATCTGCTAGGGATCCCTTATGTCAAAGTATTACGATTTGTTTCTTTCTGTCAAATCATTCAGATACGGTTGTTGCAGATTGTTGCAGTGGGAAAGTCTTCAACAAAAGCTGCACTGTTCAAACGTGTAATCGCACTCTTCAGGGCTGCGAAGCACCACTGTGCGGTACCTCGTTGGATGACAGCAACAGCTGGAATTCCAAGCATTGGAAAGTTCTGATGGGATTTGTTTGCTGAATCAGTGGGTTTCCTAAGGCAAAACAAGGGCCTTTATTTTAAGTTTTTTACGTGCTGGTACCTAGTTGTACAATATGTATAATATGTGTCTGATTTATTTTGATTTATTCAAAAGCGTCAAGAATGACATGTTCCTGTGCGGAAAAAGTAGTACTGACCTTTCAGTCTTGAGAAGTCAACAAATACCTCTCAAGAAATCCAGACTTGGCCGCGATATTCAGTCATCGCTGCCGCAACTCCACATTATTCCGCAACATTCAACAACCCTACTGTTGCGCCCCGCCAACTGAGGAACCCAAGCAAATTGAAAAGATCACTGACAGAGTATATTGCCTCTGTCACAGGCAGTTGATATCTCGGCTCGGTTTGGGCAACTCACAAGGTGTTGATGGAGATGTTAGATATTTTAATCGGAAATACCAAGGTGAGCGTGAAGGACTGTCAAGTAGTAAGCTACATAGGCCAGGCAAGGGTCTAAAAACCAACCTAAAATACTGATGTGTTCTTTCCTTTCAGTTTTTGACATCTTCTGCCAGTCTTTATAGCACAAACATGCACAAACCGTGGTCTGGCATGCTTGATCGATGGGGCTGGTGTTGATTATGTGATCTTGTCTCAACACCAGCCAAACATTGTTCGTATGCCCTTTGGTGATAGCAAAAGTTCCGCATGTTCCTTAGGTACACTCCAAAAATTGTGTTGTTTTTTTGCAAATACTATTTCGCCTCCAACCTGAAGAAGAAAAACAACCACCACATCTATAGTATGTAGTGAGTGCTGAACAGGTTGACCAAGCAGCTTGTCAAACCTGCCACGGAAAACACGAACGAAGAGTTCGCGCCTGACTCCAAAATCCCGCTTTGTCATCGTCCTCCTTGCGCCGACTGGCCAAAATACAAACACCCCGCTAGTTGCTGAAACTCAGGCCCATCTCATTGTCTACTTCTTTAAGATGTTGTGGGTCTTTCAATTTCCCTACATTGATTGAAGTGAAGGCTACCACAGTGCATAGCGGCATAGCCATTTGATCCCATCTTTCCAAATGGAAACGCATGTCTATACATCACGTGATCATCACGTGTAGACGGATTGATAAGCCTGCACTGGCACCAAAAAGACGCACATCTGCAACATTTGCTCCAGCCTCAGTCTGATACTGTGTCAAAAATCTGAAAACACGTACAGGAAACAAGTTGTGCAATCCTGCTCCCTTTAATAATATTTAATAATTATATATATACATGAAACGCTTTAAAGAATGAACAAATATGAAAACATAACAACATACAGCACAAACTTGTAAAAAAAGCAAATCACGAAGCTGCATTTTTGCAATTTTGTTTCAAGTCACCTGCCTTCGCAGCCACTCCTGCAAGGAAGGAAAACATGAAATGTACCAAGCAGCCTGAAGAACCGAGACTCAGGCTGGGCACCCCAGGTGTCCATGAAACTGCGCTGGGCAGCCAATGCGGCCTCACAAATGCTGGAAACGGAAGGGAAAAGATCCAATCTTCAATCCCTACGTCCCACATGGCAAATGTTTGAAGTGCTTACCCGCCCCGAATTATTGACTTGACATCTGGACAGAAGCACCGTTTCCACCGAAAGTGCTGTGTGCTGTTTGCATGAGCCTTATAGTGCCACGTTCATCGGCCATCCAATCCAATGTCCACATGTTCAACTAGCATGTGTTGCTGTGTTGCTAAGTAAACAAAAAACACAATGATTAGGATTAGCAGGTAAGAATCTATACCTGCCTGGACGTAATGAATGCGCCCGCCTCAATGCGGGTGTGGGCACAAACTTCCGCCATTGCGATTTTGCCAGCGTCGTGCCCGCGACAAGCAAGGAGCAAACGGGCACAAGACCCTGAGTGCCAGAACTGCCGGGATTTCTAACGGTAGGGTTTGCTTATGTTTGTTCACTCTGTGCAGCCCAAACTTTTGTCGACAGCTGGCGATAGCTGGTGTTTGCTCAGTGCATAGTTTGCATTTGTGGTTCTGTCACCATCAAAATGTTGATCTCTTAAATATGCTTCATCGAGCTCTGTGCGTGTGGGCCTAGGAGCCAAAATCACCAAAACAGGGCCAACGGCACTGCATGAGCTTGTCCTGTCTTTGGCTTTTGGAGATCACAGGCGTTGCAACCGATCAGCTGTTCTGTTGCTTCAAGTGTGTAGGCACGATGCTTCAAAAGTACAACGTGCAGGAATAGATCGAAAGGCCCAAAAGGTGCCTTTTTCTCTCGATGTAGAGGTGACATGAGGTGACTTATATTTGTAACAGCTTCCCTGCGAAAAAGCTTCGCGTCTGTGAAATCTTTTGTCCACTTCGAGCAATGCGTACTACGTTGGTGGTTCGTTCGAAACAACCTGGTTGGTGCGGCGCTGGTGGTTGTTTCGTCCAGTTCTTAAATCACCCAATGTCCAGTTTTGATGTCACTGGGAGGACAAAGGAGTCATCACGTGGCAAACACACATTCGGCAATAACAAGCACAAATTCTATCGAATTCTCATCGTCAGTCATCATGCATCAACAACTTCGTCATTTCTCATCTTGCATCATTCATAATCCGTCATCTTCACATCTTCTCTTCCATCCTCGTTTGATCTACTCCCTTCTGCTTTTCTTTCGGGCCTTCTAGATCCTTCTAGTTTTGTCCAAGACATTGCAGTTTCATGTGGCTGCATCTGCTCCACACTTTTGAACCCTGTTGTGCACTTCTGCCTTTGGGGACGTCGTTGGGCTTGCACATTCTTTTCACAGGGGTCGGTGCCGCTTCTAGCTTTCAGAAACGTTTCAGATGTGCTGATTTCACATCCAAGACACCTCGATGACCTAATTTCGCCTGTTCTTCACCAGCACTTGGCTGCTATAGAACATCCAGCTGGATAAGCTGTAGCACATGAAAAGTTACAGTCTGGGGTGTTTGCGCGAATGTTGGAGTTTCCACAAGGTCTGGCAACTTCACACGCAACTTTGATGAAAATCCATTGGAGGTAAAGCATGCAAAAGCCTTTCAGAGAAATTCGGCTATCGGAACATATTGATCTTCCCTCCGTGCGTGTCCTTGCTATGATCCATTAACCATATATAACATCTATGTCTCTATAACCATGACAGCGGATACAGTGGTTCGAGAAACACCCCAGCTTCCTTTCTTCACAGTCATTGGTCCTGTGCCAACACCTGTTGGACAGCCTTTGGCTAAGCCACTGGGCCAAGCAAAGGGTGCAAGGTCACCACAGCCACACAGGCTGTGAAAGCTTCGACCCGCTTCGGCCCGCTTCGACCCGCTTCGATCCGGCCATCACTGCATCGTCACTGGCTCCAGGACTCGTCTCGGGCTGCGAGCTCTCGGCAAAGCGTGTGGCGAGTCCAGGTCATCCGACCGGCCCAGGACACGTGACATCAGGTCACGCACGGTGCGGTCGTAGTCCTCACAGGACAGCATGGCTGGGATGGTGTGACACATGTGTGACACATGTTCCGTCCTTAATCATTGATTATATTGATTCATGAAGTGAACGAAGTGAACCTCACCCTGTCATACCCTGTCTACCTGGTCTACCTGACCTCATTGTACTTTGTCGAGTTTGTTGTTCAGTTTGTCTTTGTAGACATTGCTGGGCATTCCCTCAAATTCATTCAAATTCCATCAAATGTTTGGCTTGAAGAGTGGGTGCTGTATCTCACCACTGCCCAGCTGCCTGAAACTTAAACCATTGAACATCAGGATCCAAGCTCCTCCAATCCACCGCGGCCATAGGAGGATTGCTCCTGCGCTGCAGGGCCTTTTAGGATCTTGAGTTTGGGTAGCCGGGTAGTCCACTTCGCTCCTCTCATAATACATAAATGTATACAATAGTACTGCAAAATACTGTATAATACTGACGATGTTACAACATCTCTTGAGAAAAACCTGGAGTTCTATCGCCATCTATCGCCCACAAACTGTAGAGTTGGCCCAAACACATGGGCATGGCTCAAAATTATGGCACCGCATGGCATGTTGGCACCACATGAACCACATGAACCACAAGTTTGGCCGCTTCCGGCAGTAAATAATCCAACTTGGGGGTTCCATGATTTTATATGATTTTGAACCATGTGACAGGCATCTTTCCAGATGGTGCCCTGGAAATGCTGAAACTCTGAATTTTGGGGATACTCCGCCCCGAAGGCCCGAAGGCCCCAAGGCACGGTGAGTGAATTTTGCAGCTCACTTTTTCGCATAGGCCGAGTTGCTGGACTGGATCCGCAAGTGTGGCATTGCCACGGGGCGCTGTCAGGTGCATCTGCCTGCATCCCGGCTCTGTGATTTGGGGCGGTTAGCTCAGCACACACATCCGTGCTCCTAAAATGAAGACCACACTCAAGACATGTGCATACATTTTGTATCATCTTGTTCTATATTCAAAAAACATCTATGACCCCCTGTTGACATGCTCCTCAAAACAACAAAACGTCTTCCTTCACGACCTTCTCGCCTCTTGGATTTAATTGGATTTATAGACCGATGCGCGACTCAAATCAACTGAGATTCAACTGAGTTGCCGGCCTGGCGCTGGGCCAGGGCCTCACCAGCCAGGGCAGCCATCACCAAGGCGCCTCCGGACGGTCCAGCTTCAAGCCACTGACATTTTCAGGAATTTGTTACATTTGTTCGTATGTCCAAAAGCGTGTAAACCATGGCAAACATTGGCAAACCGACATGTCACAGAGATCTGGAGGTACCAAAGGTACCAGGTTTGGTTCGCTGCCACAGTGCCAAACCCTTGGCCTCGTGGCTTGGAGCCGCCTCACTTGGTGATGAAAGCATTGGATTGCGACGGTGAAGACTCTTTTTCATGGCAGTGCTACAAAGTGAATTTTGATGAATTTTGTTGACATGTGAGTACTTGTTCAACTTCTTAAATAGCTTTGTTCTTTACTAGCTTTGCTGGCATCAAAATCTCCAATTCTCCGCTGACCCCGGCAATCGCAAGATACTTTGCCCCTGATCACTGGAGTCAAGCTGCTCGACTGCCCACCACCAGCTGCAGCTGAAGCAGCTGAAGGGCCCCTAGCAGGAGCTCTGCCAAGTCAGGACAGTGTACCGGTACAAACCCATACAAAGCAAGCTTGAACACCTGAAATTTGGATTCGCTACAATGCTACTTAAAGTTCCAACAAATTAAATTCTAATTTCTAATTCTACGTATGTTTGGCTGGTTCGCTGAAAACCCTGTATCACCTGTATCACAATGACATCGGACATGCCAAGTGCAAGCCTGTGCTGACTCTCACCAGGCGCTGCGCTCTTGCAAGCGATGGCAGCTCCGACCTACGAAATATGGTGCGGCGTGAAACCTTCACTTTAACTCTGCCGAATCTCAGCCTGGCGTTTACCTTTCATGAAGAAAGGTCGTGTTTCATTCGTAGTTCATGGGTCTCTATGGGGTCAAAAACTCTTCCAGAACTGAGGTGGCGGCCTCACTCTGCTGCCAGTGGGCCAAGGCACGTAGACTCTCCAGTTCCCGACGCAGTTTGCGGTTTTCCAGTGACTGCGCAGCAGCCTTGGGCTGAAGAGCGGCTAAAGTTTGTCAGAAACTCAAAGACTCGGGGGAGATCAAAATTTTGAAATGGTGATCGATTGGGACAAAATTCAATCCTTTCTGTGTTCCATTCTGTCTTCTCCCATGCTACAGTAAAGAATGGAATTGTTTGATTACCATCACCGTCCTAGGAAAATCAAACACGGTACCTTCTCCCCAGAATTCTCACGGTTCCACCAAACGACTCTCAATGCCGCACTCTCCAACCTGTCTGGTTGGTGCCTGAATCCATCCCAAACACGCCACATATGGAAATTTCAAAACATTTCAGACCAACAAGTTCTATTGGTTGTTGTGGAAAACAACAAAGATCAAATTTCCAACCAGTTCTCTTGTATCCCCACTTTTGTTGCTAAAATCTCCACATTTATCGCAGGCGAAACGGTGAAAGATATCATGTAAAGGTGCCAACCAGCATGGTTCGATTGACCGTGGCTCCGCGCCATGGCTGCAGCCTCTGCAGCATCAGCATCGGCCTCTTCCTGGATCTTCAACGGCGTGACAGAAATTGGTAGCGCGCATGTAAATCGGCACCTGACATCTACAACATCTCCCTACCATTTGCCGTACTTATTTTGTATTCATGCCTGAGAAGGGGATAGAAGGGGGGAACGAAAGCCACCTCTCATAATGAAAACCCCAGCGCACAGCAAATTGCCTGACCTTCAACATTGAAATCCTCCAGTTGTAGCCTAGCCCTAACTGCACAGAAAGTTTTGAGGCAGACATCCTGAAACTCTGTTGGTGGTTTACGTATCTTCAGTCTCTCGGGCAATATATTTTCTCCATCTATTTGTTTTGCTGGCCCGAAACCAGGCTGAGGGGGCACTGATACCCTATTGCAGCAAATTTCCTGCGCTTAATACCTTCAAAATTGGAGTTCTTCTGTTGGAGCAAGCCCGTAAGCATCACGACTGAGAGCATTAAATTTCCTGCCCAGAATACCTTCAAATATTGGAGTTCTCTATCTGCAGCAAACCCGCAAGCATCACGACTGCGCGTACTCCAGGTCGCCTTCCTAAAACTCTGTTGGTCAGCTACGTATCTCTAGTCTCTTAAGCAAAATATTTCGCTCTATAGATTTCTCTGACTGGCTACTTAGCTCACCCACGAAAACCCAGACCGAGGGGGAATCAATACCCTACCGCAGCCAATTTCCAGCGCGTAACACCTTCAAAATTGGAGTTGTTAAAAGGAACCCGCCGTTCTTGGCTTAACATAAGCTCAACCTGGCACGAATATGGCCCCAACATTGCCTCCAAGAGCCTAACATGGACCAACATAGGCCCAACATAGGCTCCATATACGCCCAACATGGTCCCGACATGATCCAAAAACGTTCCTTTTGGGCCAGGTAGAGGCTTAAAAGGAACACACCGTTCTTGGCTTAACAAAAGCTCAACATGGCACGAATATGGCCGCAATACGTCGTCTAAGAGCCCAACATGGACCAACATAAGCGTAACATAGGTCCCACATGGGCCAAACACGGCTTAACATGACCGTGATCTAAACATGCAGACTCTAGATTTGGTTCTTGGCTCCATTGGTACGCCGCACGATGATAGCGTTCTGTACTTAGCAAAAGTATCTGCCACGGCCCATTTATTTTCCCACGATCCCAGATGATCCCAGTTGTATCAACGTGTTTCGTCAGAAACAGATGACGTGACGGTCCACGGTATGCAAACGATATCGCATGTGACACTGACACTTTTCCACAGCAGAGCTGCTAAGAGGCCCTCCCTGTTACAGCTCTGTTAGACTGCAGCATCTGCTTATCATTGCATCTGCAATCTTTTTCTTGACAAAATATGAAATCTGTTAAGCATGCGTTCTTCGGCATAGCTCTATGTCAGCTTGTCATTGCAGCTTGCTGCCGACAAAGTTTCCATGACCTCTATCCATCTAGCTATCTATCTATCAACCTATCTGTCCAGCCTTCCGTCAACCCATCCATGTATCAACCTAACTCTCTCTCTCTCTCTGTGGTCATCCAGCTATCGATAAATTCCCTCTCTCGGTCTACTCTCCATCCATCTGTTACAGTATCTGCCTATGTATTGATCAACTTGTCCACTTATTTAGCCCTAGTATTTGTCTACCTATTTAACCCAATATCACGGACCAGGGGGAATCAATACCCACCGTCACCCATTTGCGACCTGGTACATTACCCTGCAAAACACTGCCAGTTGACACCCTGAACACCAACTTAGACTGGAAAAATGGACCTGTTTGGCAACGCCTCCCCCCAAATTCTCACTACGTTCGCAAAAAACAACTAGCCAGCTTGTCCGGCTGGCTTTCGTAATAATACAATATAATATAATCTCATAATTTATATAATGACATGTAATAAGATGTATATAACTAATAACTAGCATGTGATACACCCCATCTTGTGGACCACCAAAGCATGGGCGAATCTCCCGAGTGAACCTTCCGCACCGCACCTCCGGCTCCACATGTGACGCTGCACTCGGTGAGATGACCGGCCCCGGCGCTACTGGAGGTGTCAGGCCCACAGCAGCAGCCTGCAGCGTCGTGGGAAATGACGAGGCGTCAATGCGGGAAGAAGCATCAAGACACGTTATCCGTTATCTCTGTCGTTGCTTCCAACCATCTCTGTCACTGGTCAAATTCGAAGATCTAAAATTTGGTTTCATGCTGTGTGTACACTCTGTCAGACTGTATCAGACTTCAACTCGTAAATCAACTGCCACCGGTTTGCATCTCAGCCTGCAATCGTCCAATCTCCCTGGAGACGTCCAGTTCTCGCCCTCGCAACGCCTGACCCACAGTGACGCGGTCCATGGAGGTGCCACTCGCAGGCGCAAGGCGACATGGGCTGCGCCTCGGCCTGCTGAATGCTCCGCTCCCTCTCTTTGTGGAGCTCAAGTTCTCTTTGTTGCAGGTCCTGAAATCTCAAATCATCTCGTAAACATTTGCAAACCATCAAAATGAGTTCTGCAAATAGTTGTGACGTGGTGGAAGGTGGCCGGTTGATGCTTGTCGTTTGATTTCAATAGTCTGGAAATCGCGTTCAAAAGATCAATTGGATCGTCGTTCCAGTGTTGACGAGCTTGGTACTGCAGTTCGTGAACAATATTTCTCCAAGTGCTAATGTACAATCTGATAATCTCCCACGTTGGTGTTCGTGCCGTTTTCGGATCTCAATTCTACAAATCCAACCATCTCAAAAAGAAATTCTAAGAAATGGAAGTCAGTCGGACATCAATGACAGCACAACGAAAGTCCTGCTCTTTCTGTTGGAGCCTCTCCTCCTCTGCTTCCTGTGTGAAGTGCAGAAGCAAAAGACTTTGTGGGTGTAAAAATCCTGCCAATCACTTGGCATTGAATTGCACTGGAATTTGTCATTGCCTGCAACCTTTTCTTTAGGAGTGAGTGCCCCTAGTGCCTTTGGGCACCATGAAGCCAGTCTTCCGCGTTTTTGATTCCAATTTGTTATAGTCATGCCAGGAGTGTGACTGTTTCAGCTGATGACTAATGAAGCAAATCAGTTGCAACGATGTAGATGGACATAGATGGACATAGATGGACATAGATGGACATGGTTTAGAAAAAGGTTTGTCATGTTTGTCGACCTCACCCTGCAGCGCCTGCGCCATCTCCTGTTCTTGCAGCTCCTTCTCCCGTTGCTCCAAACGCCTGCGCCGCTCAGATCGCTCCTGCCAGATGTTGATTTATTTTGGCAGTGTAAGCCCAGTGCAAGCTGATTCAAACTGGAACGAAGATCAGCATTCAAGTCATTCAAGCCGAGCCTAGTGGCCTAGTTCCCATATGTTCCTATGGAATCCATTGGAATCCTCTCAAAACTTCCTCCGTCTCCTGAACCAAAGCTTCCAAGTGCCGCTGCCGTCGTTCTTCCATCTCCTGCTGCTGCCGCAGTGCAGCCTGTTCTGCTGCCTCCTGCAACAGGTGGCCAGCTCTTTGGAACACATCACAACTGCTGAAGGTAGATCTGGAGAGTTTGTCCATCAAAAGATATCACTACTGCAGCTGAAGACCGTTTCTTGGCATCGTACTGTGACCTACCCCGCTTTCTGCACGGTGAAACTCTCCACAGTATTGCCAGGCATCGTCATCGGTTGCACAGGGAAAAAAAACAGATTATGTTCGCCAAGCCTTGGCAATTGGAATTTTGGCCCTCAGTCAATAGCAGCCATCAACATGCGGTGCAACAGTTCATCCTCCTCCTGCTGCATCTCCATCAGCCTCAGGTGTTCCTCCTCCAGCTCCTGGCTTTCTGATGATTTGAGACATGCCAGAGTGCCTGTGATCACCATGCGCTACATACTAACTATGTCTGGGGAAAAAGTAGGTGAAAACATCGCCTCTTGGCGGCTGGTGTTCAGATGCTGTTTGAGCTCGTTGAGCCACTCCACCTGCCCAAACAGGAGCTTCCTCAAACGTCAGAGTCAAAAATGATCATTGAAGGAGCTGACCCACAGCTTGACATAACTTGATTGACCAATGATTAAAATGATTACTGTATATGAACATTGATAGTCATTTTATATCATGTTATGTCATTTTAAACCACCCCTTTCCACCTTTCCGTATTCCCCAATTTCTCTGTGCACCAGCGCCTCCCCACGCTGACGGCTTGCCAGAGCCCTCAGATTCTTAAGCTCACGTTCCAAGCGCCGATTCTCCGCATGCGCTTTGGCAGTGGACAAAAGTGCCTCGGGGTGATGATACCACCCTTTTTGAAGTTGGCATGCAACTAGCTCAGTGTGACAGATCCTAGTGCCTCTTGAGGAAACGGACAAGCATGCCAACGCGCGCAGAGTTTCCTTTGAAACTGGATTGTCCCCTTTAGACACAAAAGAGAAAATGGTGGGCAAGCTGAATGACCCTTTGATTGCAGTGCTGAAGCTTATGTACGGGAAGGAAACTTCTCAGCACATGCCATTCTGAGCCATTCTCTGACGATCTGAGTGCTCCGACTGCTGTATCGCTTGTTGGCTCAAGAAAACCTGGAAGAGGTATATACAGGGTATGTATCAAAGAGAACTTCTTGTCAGGATATACTAGACATTACTAGACCGTAAATGTCAGTTTGATCTTTGCTGTCCCAAGCCTCCACCCAATCTATAGCGGCATAGCCGAAGGCGCTTCATTCTAACACTTCTTTGGTTCGGGGCATTCTATTGCACAAATTTATATATATATATATGCATACATATATGATTATATATATATATGTAAATGCTGCATTCTAAAATCACACATATTTCAACTGCCTCTTTCAGACTTGACCAAGTCTGAGGATTGCAATTTCGATTGTCTCTGAAATTGATTCCAGCGGGCCTTCGGTTGAAGTGAATGGCCTTGCATCATTGGAAGACTCAAAATACTCAGGCAGACATGGCCGCAAGCTTCATGTCATGTGTTGTGCAGCTGCCACATGGGTATTGTTTCCCTGTCCGCAACTCGAGGTATACAGTCAGACTTCTCCCACTGGCCACCTGTGATCTCCAGCTTCTGCTGCAGCTTCTGCAGCCTTCAGCTCCTCCTTGGACAAAGGGCAGTTGACTGTCCAGCTGAACTTTCAGGTGGAAGTTCAATATCAAATTACGACTGTTGCCAAACCCATCCTGGCTGTTATTCTTATAGCAGGACCACACCCAAGAAAGATACATGCAACATATCTTGCTCAGAACGAACATACGTCCAGCATGGCGCATGATCATCTTGCAAACAAGTAGCAAGTTCTTGCCTGGCATCTGCAACATGAGCAACAAGTGTTAAGAAATCCTTTGAATATATCTAGGAAGAACATCTGAAGACAGGCAGATTCTCCAAGCATATCTTTACTTGGCCGACTCGGCCAAGGGTTTGTGGAGGTCCAAAGGTCCAACACAAAAGGAAAAAAGGGTCGCCTTTTGCTGTGGGTCAATCCTTGCCCCGACAGACAAGGTTACACTGAGAAGTACTCGTTCAATTCCTTTGCGTTCCGTTACCAGAAGCTTTCACGTAGATTCCATGGCATGCACTCCTTTGAACAACAACCAGCAAAAAGTCAAGCGACCCAATAATAACAGACCATATATATATATATATTATATATATATTATAGTCGAGTATAATTAGTCTCAGAGCACCCTATCCATCTCATCCCCCAATATGCAGGCCTCAGGCGCTCCGTCTCTGCCTGCGCCTGTGCCAACTCCTGAGCTTCATGGCACAATATGGTACAATTTCATAACTATTTCCGGAAAACTTTTAACGGACCCCAATCCCAAACGCTATGACTTCCGGATCAACATTTATTCCACAAGTTTGAAAAGGTTAAGAAGAAAAGCATCAAACATAATTATTCAGATCGAGAATCGAGCACTCAAAAATTCTTCCATATCTCAGATTCGCCTGAATTCCTTTCTTCACCAGAACCATCATGGCTCCATAGTCCTCTGCAACCGGCGAGCTCACGGCACGCACCGAGGCTGTGCCGGGGGAACGACTTCGTGGCGCACGGGGCACCTGCACGGTGCCGGAAACCAAAGAATTGATAATGAGTGATAAAGAGCATCAATTGTATTCAATTGTCATTATCACTCATTATCACTCATTATCATTCATTACATACTTCTTGCACCAACGAACACTGAAAGGAAGTCGACATCAAATCTAGTGTCCTTACCACCGTCATTCTTGCCGTACTCACGCAGGCAAACCATATTTGTGTCAAGCATGTCTGTTTCATGCAGTCCATGTTCATGCATTTATGCTAATGATGCCCATGTGTAAGAGTAGACAATGGCAACTGGATCGCAGGTCGGTAACAAACCGAACAAGTGCAACACTAAACACATCTAAACACACACACACCTACACCCTAATAAACACACACCTTGACGCTAAGAAGACTCCCATTATCTGAGTAGCATCAGCGATCATATTGATACGAGATTTGCATGTTGCCTGGTCCATTCCATGTATTCAATGTATTCGGATGCATTTGTTCATGTTCCAGTTTCAAGTGAGATATGATGAAAATCATTATGATCTATGAATGACAGAAATGGCGCTTGCGGGACCTGGTCGACTTGATGTCCATCCACAAGAGAGATGGCCTCGAGCCAACCAACTCCACATGGTTCACAAACGCCGCAGCCAACAATCCGAGCATCCGGACTCGCAACATCACATCCACCAGGCAAAGGCAATCACCTCTGAGAAGTTTGGCATGAAACCACTGCCACCAAATCAAACCCGGGATAATGAAACAACATGAAACAACAACACAAAGTCATGCTTGGTATTTCCCCAGGCCCGTGATTCAATCCTACTGATAGAGCGGAGTGAGGTATAATGAACAGGTAATGAGAGTGATAGGGATGACGATCACGAGGAATGACGATGAGGATACCGGCGACGGCGGCTACGAGCATTATGAATTGTATACAACACGATGCATGATGTGCAGGTTGAACGGAGGATAAACGCATAAACTCGCAAAGAAAGAGAAGGAGGCCGACACAAGAGCTTGGGCGTGACTGCATACATGTGTTGTGTATACTGTATACTGCACAAAAGTCTCTCCTGGCCATTCTGCAAGAATGTTCTTCAGGAGAAGGCAAAAAAGGCTCAGCGCCACGTTTCTTCGATCACTGGGGCACCGGCATGCAGATAAACACATGCTCCTATTGCCGGAGCACCCCACCGTGGCTCACTCTCAAGCGATTCATTTTGAAACAAAATCACGACAGTAAGTCACTGATGTCACTGTACAGTACCCTCCCAGTAAACCTATCGGGCCATAGTGTAGACTCTTCCCATGGGTATGTCTTCACTGGTGCCTCCTTGGGAGAAACCGACAAAACATTGCGATTACCAGCTTTTATGCACCATGCTGGGTCGTTCTGTTGGACTGTCCTGTTCATGTCAAAGAGCGTGTGCGCTGCATAGGTTTGCATCCTCATTGCACATGAAACTTCTGCGACATCGAAGTCGCTACATAGATGCATGCGAGTCCCTGTAATGCCTCCAATCTAAAAGCAACATGCAGGGACACATGAGTTCCAAGGCACTCTAGGGTGTGCAACTAGTACCCCAACAACTATGACACTTCCCCCTCCGAACTGCACACGGCTGAGGCTGCCCACTCAGCAGGTGGCACTAAGCTTAACTGGATGAAGACTGTCATGACCTGGGTCAACTACTAATTACTCAAGTGTTGTTGAAACCTTTTGGGTCAACTGCTGCTGGGGATGGTCCACAAAGCAACTACTCCCATCTGACAGGATGAAGCCTGGTATCAAAACCGATGTCTTACTGCCACACGACATGTTGTTGAAGCAAACGGCCAATGAATTTCTGGAGTGCCCTACAAAGTCTCGAATCTGGCCATTGCTCCAGGTGAGGAAGCCACCTTGGAAACAGCATCAATGCATCTCAAGTTGCTACTGAACATCGGTTACTGGTCAGAAATCACCATTGCCAAAACAACCAGAATCACCACAGTCACCACAGTCACCCGATTCAGATCCAGGCAGCCATCCCGATCGCACCTAGAAGTCGAGCAGCAGGCCATTCCAAGAGAACTGCTGAAGTCTGCTGTGATTGGAAAAGGATGGAAAAGGGTCTGCACAGAAAGAAAATATCTTTGCATACCAACTGAAGTACATAGTGATGGTGAACCTAACTTTGAAGCTGAAAGTGTCTCTGCCCAAACCTGCAGCGTCAAAGGGTCCTAACAGAGCATGTCCTCCCCCACTCCCTCAAAATAGTCAGAATGATCTTTGTGAGCTAGCGTAGTCTGGGGTTGAATCTGTGCCAACCTTTTACAGCACATCACAACCCACAAAGAATACTCCAAGCAGTCCAAGGCCAGGACTCCCGAAAGACTTGCATGGCAGTGCGGACCTGAATCTGACTACAGGACCCCACATCTTGCTCGCGATTTTTGTTGACGGCGTATTTCCAAACCACACCCTGGCCACAATACGAGCCACATGGTGGTACACTGTGGCACATCCACATCAACTAATCATAACTTATCCGCGACTTATCCCTGAGCACCAAGACGTGCATGCCACTCTCAATCGCCCCAAAGATCCGCGAGCGCGACCTTTGTGAAGGGCGCAGGAGAAGACCCGCAACATATTCGGAACGGGCTTCAATTGGACATGAATGGCAATCGGTTTCCCATGATCAACTGAATGTTGCCCTGTTACAGTACTTGTGACCGGTGACCCACATTCTTTTCAAGTGTGCACCCTTTGTCTCACAGGTTTCGGCTGAGAATTGGCAATGGCAACGACTCTCATCACCTGCACAAAAGGAGAGGTAAGTAGTAAGGTCTGCAAAGGTCAACACAAATAGCTCAACAATGCCTTTGAATGATATTGACAATACAGAATAATGTAGATAAAATATGATAAAATGATGAACCGTGAAAGGTGAATCATGAACCATGGATGTTGTCTAGAAGAATAGGATCTCCAAGTGCGATCCAAGATCCAAGAGCCAGCAAGGCACTGCTACTGTCAGTTGCAAACTCTGAGCTACTGGCTGGTGCCAATTCGGAGAAGTCAATGGTGACACCGCCTCAAAAGGTAGGATGACCAGAAGCTTTTGAACCAACCTTTTCCACCTCCCAACATACATTGGGCAATGCTTGAAGGCTCAGGTGTGGTCAGGATGGGTAAAAACTTTGAAACAGGACTGACAGGGCTTCCTCAAACTTGATACAGTACAAAGGTTTTGGTCGCAGACTTTTCGGAAGGACTTTGGGATCCAAAAGCTTCCAGGATCAAACGATTTCGACTGGCATCCACCATGGATCCACCACATCTAAGTATATGGCTTGGGTATGTCAAACGTTGCGCATTGCTCTGAGGGCGGTAGCCGCGGAGGTAATCCTGCCAAGCCGAGAACATATCGTTTTTATTCAGTGGAAGTCATATCTTTCGACACAAAACCATTTTGCACCAGAGCTCGGGGTCGTTGAAATGATCCCGTGTCATTGCTGCTTTGCTCTTTCTTGACAATGTGGGATCAATGTGGGATTGCAATGGATTGCATCTGTTTGATTAGAATGATTAGAATTCAGGACTCTGTGAAAAGTATTGCACAGGATGTAAAATCTTGCATCGCCTTCAAAATGTCCAGTCGAGATCCAAATGTTCAGCCCATTGGACCTCTGCCGCTATCATAGAGCTGCTGGTGACCCGCACCTGCAGCAGGATTGGAGACATTGGAGACTGCACAGCACGTCCAGCTTGTTCCAGTTCCAAACACGGAGGAAGAAATGACAGCAATCGATTCAAAGGAGGACATGAGTTGATTTTAGGATAGTTTAAGCATCTCACAATTTTAATCAATTTTCAATGTGCCGTTTTGAGGCAAGTGGCAACTTCTTGATTCAGGGAACCGGCCTGTGATGGCTTGGGAACTGCCGTTGGCTCAGGTGAAAACGCAGCTGCTGCATTCATGGAAGGTGTCCTGGGCAGTTGCACTCTGGGTTCTTTCATCCATGGGAGGAAATTCCCAGCTTTGCCTGTGGCACATCTCATGCCTTCTCAAGCCTACAATGTGGCAACTTGAAAGCAAGGATGTTCAGAGGGACTGGTGGAAATTGAGTTCCGTGCTTCGCATTTCCCTCCATACTGGCGTGAGCGCTTCCCTGCGTGAAGGTTGGATGCCAGGTGCTGACAGGTGCAGAGACATCATTGCTTTATCTCGAAATGCGGGGTTTGATCATGCGAAAGATAGGGTTAGTTCTTCGATGTTCTTCGAGCAAGTCAAAATCTTGCGAAAGGCCCTCGCAGCCACCTAGACAAGTGGAGGTGCCTGAGTGGCCATAGACATGTTCAGCATCTGGCCGATATCAACCTCAGGCCTAAGTATCAGTGAACACGTTCCAAACCGAGGCAATCAAGTTTCTGCGACATGATGGAATATTACCTGCAAACCACTGCAAGCAGTATTACTGTAATTCCAACAGCCGTTTCACAGGAGGTCCACATCCAGTCAAGACAGTGCTTCCCGGCTCGTCGAGGCTCTTCAAATTCAGTGCCTTTCGGCGATGGCAAAGCAGCTGTACACACACATCAGGTCCAAACTTTGTAAACTGGTGACACTACACTATCTCAACCGGAAGCGAACAAGGGGTGTCAAGTGCTGGTGGCAAGTGCTTTTGAGATTCGAGTCCGTAACGCAGAATTTACTTCTATTTGTCCATAGTTCTGAAAAGCCGAAGGGAGGGAGCCTACCCTTGACTCGAACTCTCTTGGTGTCTCCTGTGTCTCAAAATTGCTTTTCATCTCAGCAGCTTTCGACTGTGTGATCTTGAGCATCCGCGCCAAGCCGCTCGAGCGCAGGGTGTCGAGAATTTCTTTGTCTTGTTTCGCACTAACACCTGGCTTTCCCTGCTCCCCCTGACAAGCTTCTTACTTCGATACTTGCAATTTGAGACTAATCATACGAGCTGCAAAGAGGTTCTCTCCAGGCCACTTTCCATACGAAATCCCCAGCAGCTCCAAGGCCCTCCCATTACATGCCTGCCAGATGTTGGAGACCTTAGGTGCTCCAGCCATTCTCCAAGTCATGGCATCTGAATCAGCCAACCCAAGTCCTAACAAGATTCATAGACCCCAGGATAGACCAGTTTTTTCAGTGTATGAGTCATGAAGAACATTGAGATAATGGATTCAGTTGAAGGCTCAGGGCTAGATTTAGAGGAGAGCTTGGCTTTTATCATTCAAATATACTACCAATGTATTATGGGGTTCCAAATGGTTCCTGATAGGCAAAAAGGATCCTCAACACTATAGCCCCTATAGCCTTCCAAGCTTGGTACCCGGACTGGTGACAGGCTCCGTGGCTCCATTGGGCGGCAAGGCCCCGTGGGCCCCATAGCCACTTCCAGGGTACCTGCAGCCCGGTCAAAGCACTAAAGCCGTTCTGCAAATGATGAGAAAAGTTTATTATGCCAACATCATCCAACGCCTGTTTACATCATGAAGCAAGAAGTTTAAAGAGGCTATTGGCATCTATCGGCTATCGTTTCTTTGCATCTCGTCTAGGTTTTGAGGCACTCCGGCTTTGTTTGGCACGAGATGGCACGAGGTATGAACTGGCACTTTGTTTGAATCTCAGCCCAATTCTCATCCCATCAAGATCCCATCCAGCTGATCTGGGATCTCGCACGGGATCTGGAAGCCTGGCCATGCCTTGCCATGAGAGGTGCCAAAATTTGTGGATGTTTCTACGAGCGAATTTTGTCTCAACACTTGTCTGTTCAAAATCCTTCTAACAAACCCTCCCAACATATTCTACGCATTCATTTCATCCGCGGCTAAACCGCAAATTGAGTGCTCCGACTGGAGCTGCCTCTGCTTGATGGCTCCCTCCAAGGGAGTGACCTGTGCGAACACCACCGGAAGGAAAGGGTGCAGAGATTGTAAGACCAAAACAAAGTCAAGCCCTTTTCATGCCCCTGTCCTGATACACTTTCCTAGACGACTCGCCCTAGAGCAATTGAGGGGCCGATTCCACTCCGCTCTTCGCCGGCATTTTCAATGCTCCCCCTGCTATTCCCATGACCACCTCCCACCATGGGCGGTTCCAAGTAGGTTCGCAAAGGCTCTGGTTGAATCTCGGAGCCAACAACAAACGTCGCAGGGTCTCACTTTACTGGGAGCAGTGGTAAGATGAAAGGAGCGATGTGAAAATGACTTGCGAAGCGTCCATCGTCTCATTGCAATTATCTCATGTGCTAAGGAAAATACCTGAGCTACACAGGACATCAAACATCATGAACCCCCTAAAATGACAATCCATGCAAGTCGAAAGAGATGGCAAGTGAAAGAACTTCTCCTGCCTCAGAATTCCAAAAGCAGTGTCATCTTGAAGAGAACCCAGCAAGGTCTGCCAAGTTCCAACAGAGTTCTGAGGATTCCCACGAGGCCCATAGGCGGCGCCAAAGCTTTGGGCGCCAGCAATGAGGGCCTCACATG